>QDKV01005382.1_pt1 | contig 87222 bp, 98 predicted proteins | sample 1861101 | NCBI WGS metagenome assembly QDKV01 (sample SAMN04275158, study PRJNA302643) | Fungus metagenome, whole genome shotgun sequencing project. | isolation source: fruitbody | host: Mallocybe terrigena | place: Sweden | collected 2013
CCGGGGGGTACGGGTTTGCCACGGGTCCAGGAACTCGTACCCGTACCCGTACCCGTGAGAACCCGTGACCAAACCCGTGCCATTCACTACTCTACACCTTGTCGTACTACGGTTCAGCTTTGTGCCCGTGTTGCGCTCATGGTAAGTTTTATCTTGCTCTTGTCTACAAGGTTACTTGAACTATTTTAGCGTGCGATTCACGCTGAATGCAGCGGCAGTGAAAAGTACTGGAATTTGATTGACGCACGCCTCGAATTTATCCGATCCAGAGCAGGAGGTTCTTTGCCTAAAATAGCAAGGTGCGCTAATATTCTCTCTTGGATTTTCGGTCATAATATACTTACGTCTCTTATGCAGAGCATTCAATGAAATCCTGAAGGTTGATCGTGCTACATACGGCGCGAGTGAAGATTATGTGATTGCGGACACCGTCGCTGATGAATGGCAACAGCGCGTTGATGATGTAGTTGCGGGAGAAGTGTCTGTATAGTATTATCATTCAGTGTAATAAATGTCCGATGTGATCTTTTTCGATAAATGTATATTTTGTCCCAGTCGATTTTCACCCATATGAGTTGTGAGATACTATTGCCTAATTTATATAGTTTGCGCATTTATTATAGTCCATTGAGGCTGCGATAAGGCCTGGCTCTGACTTGCAAAACTTTGTCTATGTTAGGTTGATTGACGAACGGCCACATCGTGAGTGTGCACAGCCAACGTGCAAATTGTAACCGCTGACAATGCACTTGAAGCCATCATGGCTGATCACCTATACTTTGCATTGTAACGACCCACTGACCAACACGGACAACATATGGGTGAGGCAATCGACTGGGTTACTTAAAAAATGTCACAAACATGCAGTTGTATGCATGTGAACAGTAAAAATAATTTCATTTATGACATCCAATTATATGATACACAGTAACAAGTTGAATAAGATAGATGGCATATTGTGAATTGCAACTGGCTAAGCTGCCAAAATTCATGAATAACTTAGTAGATTACATGCGCTACCCACATCAACTCATATCACGGTGTCCAAATCCCAGAGCCAAACTGTCAACAATATTTCGATCACATTGACTCAATGTTTCAAAAATACATCAAACTCGTGTGAACTTCACAGAACAAACATGTGTTGTACAAATGGCGGTGTACACGAGACTATGTATAATCAAGTAAAATAACCCCCCAAAAAATATATGTACAGAAGGAGAATCAAGTGGTTCACTGGTTGTGCTTTTTTTTTTTGTTCTAACGCGTGACACTGCGTTACTAACATTATCCCAGGTACGATCTGCCACAGGTGCTAATTCTAATGATTAATCTCAGAATAGTATCGCTGAAAATAAACGTACACATGGATCTATGCTACTGCCTGTTGTTGCTGGAGAACATCTCAAATGTTGCAGGCCGTCATGGGAATGGAGTCCTTACTTCCTATTCCTAAAAGTTTGTCATTGATTTCCTGTCAGCGGTATTAAATCTTACAGCCAACAAACGCCAGCGAAAGCGCCCTCGGCGAATTCCAATTGTCATGCCCGGCAGATGTATTACTATGGTGTTTGGTTGTCCAAGGCTGGTGCCCCAAGTAATTATGTTTGACGTTGATTCAAAGTGATTTATTTTTAAGATGACAGACATCGCCTCACCGACCGCCGAGAGCAGCAATAGCCCGAGAGAGAGGATCCAAAAAAGCGTTCTCCATTGGCTCACTCAAACAACAAATTGGGAGTGCACGTGCAGTCCGGTTCAAATGCTGTTGATAAGGGTTCCATTCAAAAGCTGCGCATGCTGCTGCTAGAAGGAGACGCACGTTCGACAAGCGCCAGGATTGGACATGATAGCATCGTCATGCGGTCCATTTAATCAGATACCCCATAAGTATCTCGGAAGTGAGGATCCCTGTTATATGCCCCAGTATCACCCAGCAGTCAAATCGGCCAGTCCATCATGCCCCTACGAGGAAAGAATCACTCCAGTGATGTCGTCGACGAATCGCCATATTTTACCAATCTTGACGAGCTCGATGCATGGGCTGTAAACCCTCCGAAAAAACTCACCGAAGTCTTGAAGTACCCCCCAAATGCTTCCAGTACGTGTACTTCCAACACTGGCAGAAAGCTTCTGGTAGGTCCATTCTATTTCCCGTTAGTCACTACAGCGTTAATGATGTTCCGCGTGAGCAAGTTGTGTCACGACTACAAGGTGCGCCACCCTCCGTATCATAATCTATAAAATTGATATGCTCCCAAGGGCGGATATCAAGAGCTTGCTAATCCATCGACTCGGTGGTACACATTCAACTATTGGTCGTATTGCGACACTTTTGTTTAGTATGTCTTTGGTTAAGTCTTGTGTGCTTACTGTTCTCATCATCTCGAATAATCAGTTTTTCTCATAATCGGGTCACAGTCCCCCCATCCGGGTGGGTCACCGCCGCTCATAGGCAGGGTGTGAAAATGCTGGGGACTTTGTAAGAGACCACCTTCTCTTCGGCTTTGTCCTCCCGTAATACTCTTTCAGAATATTCGAAGGAAAGCAGGAGTCGGACGAGTTGGAGCTTCTACGAGTTATAACTGGACCTCTTCCAAATTCAACTGTGTCAGTTCTATCCCCTCAGACCGGTGGCTCTGTTGCCTTGTCACCTCACTATGCACGCGTTTTGGCCGATCTCGCTTATCAACGTGGTTTCGATGGATATCTTCTGAATTTTGAGGTCGGCCTTAAGGACAGAATTTTGGAGGCCAGAGCACTGGCGTCGTGGATTACGATATTACAGTCTGAGCTCCAGACGAAGATTGGTCCACATGCACAGACTATCTGGTGGGATATCCATCACAGCAGAGTAACCTATTATTGAACACATTTTGGATGCAGGTACGATAGCGTCACATATCAGGGAGACGTACGATATCAGGAACAAATCGACTCGCTTGACCTTCCATTTTTCATCTCGTCTACTGGATTTTTCACAGACTATCGCGTAGGTGTTGCCATCTCCCTCTCTGTAGGGTTTCTTCTCATTTCCATCCCAGTGGCAGGCTGGAGCCACGTTCCTTGGCAAGCTCAACCCACAGGACTTTGGATTTGTTCAGACACGTGGTGATATCTTTGTGGGTATTGACATGTATGGTCGACATACATGGTACGAAAAAGGCTTTGGCTGTTCCACAGCGATCAAAGCCATTGACGCCGCAAGTTCCTCACTCAGCGTGGCATTATTCGCCCCAGGATGGACATGGGAAAGTCAAAAATTCTGGGATGACTGGTTCGACTATGACAAAGAGCTGTGGGTTGGGCCTAACCAGGCTGTGGGTGAGACTGTTCCTTCGAACGACGGGGGTCCATACACACCTATTTGCAAGTACTTCAAGAAGAATCCACCTCCTAACCCTGCTACCCTTGCATTCTACACATCATTCTGTCCTGGCACCGGGCTGAACTGGTATGTTAACGGCGCACAAGTTTTGAAGACCACAGATGGATGGACGGATTTGCAGAAGCAGACTTCGTTAGGCGACTTGCTTTGGCCACAGCCAGAGATGCGGTGGGATGTTGGTGGCAGCGACGTCTGGCTGGCCTTTATGGCAGAAAAATCATGGAACGGGGGCGGTTGTCTGGGAATCAATTTCTCCACGAGCGCGGAAGAAAGCAGCGGACGGCTTCCTATTCAGTCTCTTCTAATCACTCTCGGACAAAAGTATGCTGTTACGCTCATCTGCAACACAGCAGATGCAGATGACCTTATGACAATTGATCCAAGCCTGTCAGTGGAGCCATTGTCCGCCCCGTTGACTATAGCAGTCACAGCAGATGATACCCACTCCGAGGATCCCTCTTTAGGGTGGCGTAAGCTATCCACGACATTTCTTGTGCAGGATCTTGTGTCCCAGTCTAAACAAAGCAACAACACTGAGGTTCTTGTCAGCGTTGGCCTGGACGTATCGTATAATGGAGACCCGGGCTTCTTTTTTTTCTTGGGTCAAATGACCGTCGTACCTGTGCTTCCAGGTGCTTTGGATGGATCCACTGTTGTTTCGAGTGTTCTTTGGGCTGACTTCTCCACCACTACAACCGGCACCGACAGCACGCTTCCTACAGGAGTCCTTACGTGGGATGTGGCATCCTTTTTTGTTCCGGGGACTGTGAACAGGCTTCCTATCCTTATGGATGTTACATCCTTTGTTGTTCCGACGACTGTGAAAAGCACGGATGATATGAAACCACCTTGGACATTGCAAGATCCAGCGCAATGGCTGCCTAAATTCATCTACTTTAATATATATGCGCAGGCTTTTGGATCAGATGGGAAGATTGGGGGCCCGGAGAGCGCATCGTTCATGGGTACGACGGGGCTGGATGGACGTGGGCAACGGTTCTTTATAGATGAGATGGTGTGGCCAGACGGGATCTTGGGTGCGAGCAAGGCGCGGCTGCATGTGCAGGGAGTGACAGACCACGGGGAGGTTCTGATGTGGGATCGTTGTGCATATGTTGATATAAAGCTTGGCTCGTAGTAAGGTAATACACCAGTGTCACCAACACTTTTCCCACAAATCTAAAGCCTAGGGAAGGAACTATTGTGCAATCGGAGCTGGCCCTAGCGAGTAGAATTTTATTTTACTGTAGCCAGAATCCGAGAAAATTTTAACCATTTAAAAAAAAATATATTTTGTTACACTGGGAAATGGAGAAAATGTAGCCGAGACCTGGACAACCATACCAGGAGGTTCGCATGGCTGGCTTGCACCTCACACCAACTAATAGGGTGCTGTCGCAGGTCGATGGGGCTTTGACGTTTTGCTCAAACACTGAGTACAGCTGAGGGGCAATCTGGGTTTTGGGAATCCAACAGCCTTCATTGCAGCTGGGGGTACACATGGATGGCCTGTGTTCTGCTACATCTTATACGACTAGAAGCTACAGGCTTGTATTCCCCTCACAACATGTTTATCAGAGGTCAGCAGTCAGGTAGATTCGGGCTTGATGTCCAGCTGCACAATCCCAAACTTTGCAGAGTGCTCAGGAAGGAATATTATCGGGGAATCACTGCTATTAAACAGCCCTAGTTTCTGTGATGACTTCGTCGACAGTGTTCTGGAAGGCGTCGTTGGCATCAGGGATTGAATAAGCCGCGCTGTCGCCATAGGTGCTGTGGTCGGTCTGAAGGATGTGTTCAAAAGCCCTAGTGCATACTATCAGTACTGTGACGGTTGCATCAGTAAAAAATTGAACACTGCGTACCTGGTGACCTTCCAGCTATCTCCGCCTGCTGCAGTGCGGATCAGTATTAACCTTTCGTCGACTTTATTCCAAAATGTTGCATCCGGATACTCAACATAAATTTTCCTCTGTAACAATGCTGTGAGTATGAATTCGAGAATAAATGGTCAACGGCTTAGTGCTTACAAGTAAAGCAATTCTCGCACAAAGAGGACTGCACGACGTGAACTGGGAGCCTCTGGTTCTCGGACTCTTGCATCAAATCCTGAACAAAAGTGCTCAACGGGTTCAACACGATACAGAGATGATCACCCTGATCGCTCTTTTCCCAGAAGCTCCCATGAGAGAATGGAAACGCAAGGTTTGGGTCTATGTTGCCTGCTGCCTTGAGCTTCCCATGCTCAAGGCGTTTAGCGCGCTCCGACGCAGCTACAGTGAAAATGTTGACCGCGAAATATTCATCTTCGCGGACATTCAAGACGAGCCAGATCGATGATCTTGGACCATATCCAAGCTTGCGCACTACTTTGTATTTGTCGCCTTTAATTTTCTGACGAATTGTCGCTGGGTAGACCCCACCCTCAGTGATGGAAAGGTCGAGCGATTCTTCGGGGAAGGGTAGAGTTTGTCTTGCTGATCCAAGTGGCTGTGATCCAAGTCTATTCCGCAACGCCTTTCGGTTTACAGGCTTAGGAGCACCACCCTTCGCCGCGGCGCCGCCCGTCTTTGACTTGCCATTCTTCGGTGTATAAGGATTTAACTTCTTTCCGGACCTGTGTACTCTTTGCTGCTTTGGTGACCGTTTTGGCGGTGCACGTGGTCGTCTTCATCAAAGTCTACAAGTTCACATTCGAGCACCGCGTTCTCGTATGTTTCACGGCTATCGTTATCTAAGACACTACTGCTGTCATATTTTAGCTGAACACGCCATTTCGAACATCCTTGATCATAACTTACGGTGCTGGACGTGAAATGCTGCCCTGAAGGAGAGTAAGCACGCCGATAGCAGGAAGTGTTTGAGAGAGAATAGCATGATAATCGTCAACTGGTTTGTTGGAGATTCCCAGCACCTATGCGTCGGTCCAGCCGTTTGGGTCCATTATCTTCCAGTCCACTCTTTTATATGATTCCGCAGAGCAATTTTGTGTGGATTAACCTATATCCCGCAGGCTTGGGGTGATCACTCTGACACCCGGCGGTCCAGTTGAAGGACACAACTTGCCATTAAACATTTGCGAGATCACACCAAACTGGCATCGAGCAAAGACGCGCGTAAAGAGCTTGATGGAGGCTTGCATGGCAAGGCACAAGAACCAAGTGAAGAAGGAAATGAGAACCAAACTCATTACTCAAAGGCAAGGCAAAGGTTGGTAAGTTGTTCGAATAGAACTTGACGTAGCTTCCTTCTTCGCGCACAAAGGTGGAAGCAACCCCAAGAAAAAGAACCACATACAGCTTCGTTCCGCGATAAGAACAGGAAAGATATCCTAAATAAGTTCAATGGCGGGGTGAGTCTCTTTTCAAAGTATCCAGGAGAAGGTCATCTCATGCTCGTTCCCAACAACAGAAAAACTACCACATCTACGTTAACAACAAGGGTCTAAACCGCCAGACTAAAGTCGCGTTGACAAGGAACAACGCACAGATCAATGGCCAGTCGAAATCTCATCAAACGTCTGTTGGTCGCACTCAAGAGGGCAAGGGCAAGCACAGAACAAACTACTCGAAAAACCCCAACAAAAAGTAAACGTTTTGCTTTCTCATCTTTTCCCCGGTGCAGTACCCGTAGAGTAGAGCCCATGTAATGTGATTGTTATAGAGATCACCTTTGTTAACTGTGGCTGGGGAGAAGTCGCTTGCCTCCTTCTCCCGCTTGAACTTGGAGTCTGTTTCTTTCTACGACTCCTGCTAGGTTTTGACGGATCGGCATCTTGTGATGTTCTCAAAGCCGTCCAGAGCTACGAGCAAGGTAAAGCGTCTTTTTTTGTTGTGCGATAGGTTTGTACGTCTCGTTAATAGCGACGCTCCTAAAATCGACACGATCAGACTCTTGGCAATGAATTCGAAAGGCCGCCAGGGAAAAATATTCAAGTTGGCTTGAAGTTGCAAACGTTCAATTGTCATCCAGTATATTACATTGTTCATTAAGTCTTTGACAGTTTGACTGCATTTCCAAGTCCCATCATACGAACTTCGAAAACATCTATGGTTTATTGTCTATTCACAAAGGCAACCCGCATACCTCACAATCTGTCCCCCTATGCACATTTTCAACTGTACAATGCGGACAGATTCGAATCCCTGGTCCGTCCATGTCCATGTTTCTGCCCAAACCACCTGCACTAGCACCAGCAGCTTCCTCCGCTGCGATCTGATCAAATACCTCCCGCGGAATGTCGTCGTCGTCCACGGAAATGCCGCCGCCTGAGTTAGGAGCAGATGTTGACGGACGAGTTGCTGAAACGATCCTGAGTGAAAATGAATGAAAGGGGAGAAAAAAAACTTACGGGCACTCTCCCGCGTGATTGTCATGAGCGTCTGCCACCCGTTAGTCGATAGCACTGAGTCGATATTCTTTGGGTCGTCAAGAAGGCTTGTACTAGATATAGTGCGCATCAAAACTGAAAAGTCATCCTGCATCCAGATCAGCCACGCGACGCCAAATTTGAGGAGAAGAAAACATACCACAGAAAACAACTGTGTTGTCTCAATGTATGCGGATAGATGCCAATCACTCAACCATCTCGCCAACTCGACTTTCTTGATCGACTCGCTACCAGGGGAAAGCGAAGGAGCGTCCAGCCGTCGGAGCGTCGACACGACACCATCGAGATTCTGGTCTTCCAGACCTGGGCGATTCTCAATGGGATATGATGTCGACTGGAACATCGGCGAAGGGTTTTGAGGGAAGCCGTGGGTTACCTGGTATAGCGGGTTCTCGTCAATATGTGCGACCTACGGAGAAAAAAGTAAAGAGAGAGGCCTACATTTACCAGCAGATATTCTACGGGAAAACAAGGCTTCGCGCTCTTCTTCACCTCAAGTCCATACTCATTCTTATAGCTAAAAAATACATCGGGCACATAGCGTGCACTGCCTTCTGTTCGTTCCTCCTCCTTCACACGCACTATGCCTGGTTCGACACTGGCCTCAATCATGTCGGCCTCAACCATTGCCACCGCCTGCTCAGATGCCTGATAAGCAGATATGTCAACTTGGCCCTCTTCTGTCGCCGTCAGCACTGCCGTGACGAGCCGAGAAGAGTATTGCCCCGTAGGAGAGGATTTTGATGGCGTCGGATTCTGCTTTTGCAAAGTGGCCGCAAATATGGTTTCCAACGAGGATAGGTAGAACGACTGTGGATGGCGCTTGTATATATTTTTTGTCCTATCTTCAGGTGTGGGATCCAAGTCAGTAAAGATATATCCGACAACTGTTAGAGGTGTTGAAGCAAGCGCCGAAATCTGTCGTATACGCTTCTCTTCTTCCCAAGGCCAACCCAAGGTCAGTCCATCAACTTCGCCTTGTTGCGGAGGCTCACAGATAGCTTCTATGACAGCTTTGACACCCATAGGCACCTTGTCATATGGTTCATATCGGCCAATAAGCCACCCAAACCTCTGCAGGCCCGTCTTGCGCCAGGCTTGCAGGAACCGCTCGATTATATCCGTCGATGCAATCTCCAGGTGGTCAACCATCCTAAACGATTGGGGTTGGAGTGTGATGGACGAAGGCTGGCACCCCGTGCAAATACTTGCCGGCCATGGTGGATGCGAGCCTGTCGGACACGGCACTTTTACCTTATATGAAAGAGGATTCAAAGGGGGCAGCGTAGACGATGCAGAGCCCGTAGGTTTGGGCGTGACCTTGGCTAAGTACGCGTGGTACGAGAGATGCTTTATTGCATGATCTTTATGATACGCCGCATCGTACGGTTCGAGAGGCATGCAGTAATCACACATGCCGTTCGCGGCGTGTTTGCAAAGTCGAGTATCGCGCTGGCGGGGAATCTTTCCCGAGTGCGATCGCCAATATTCGTCTACCGAGTTCTCTTGAACAAGTTCCCATGGTCGCTTTATCACCACTGAATCATTCTTTCGAGACTCGATATTCGGCGTTGGTATTCCTGGCGCCGCCGTGGATGGAGACAGAATTTTCTCAGACGTTTTTGGGGCGTCAGATTTAGACTTGTAACCCACGAATACCAGATCACCATGTCTTGAACAGTCATTGTTAGCTCGAACATGAACAAACCACGAGTCACATACTTTAAGCCTAGGTCCCGCAATGTTCTTCCGGTGAGTGAAGTGATCTTGACCTCATTCCCTCGGGGTTGATTTGAGATGGTTATACTTGAGACGTCAGGGTCTATTGCAATTTCTACAACCTGGCCAAAGTATGAGTGTCCAAACTCCATAACAAGACCTTGTCAAAGAGCACCTTTGCTAATAATTCCAATATGTCGCTTTCTGGTGAAACTTCGAAGCGAAAGTTCCCGTCCTTCGATCTTATCCTGATCAACTAAGAATATTAAGCAGAAGATTCCTACATCTATACATAAACAATTACCATCTGAATGATTCAGATTAAAGGTGGGTGATGGTGGCAGTCAGGAGAGGTTGATATAAATGTTCAGTAATCAATAATAGACGCGTCAAGATTTGGACGCGTAATGCGCTGACTAAGCGCGGAGTCATTGAGAGGAAGGCAATAAAATGTAAAAGTAACAACAAAAGGTACAAATGAAAGATACGCTTTAACTAGTCCACCCTCTTCTTCATAGTCCCAAGTTCAAGTTCCTCCACGCCAACCATATGTACCCGCTTCATGCCTGAACCCAACCACTTGCTTGGTTCTGTGCCGTGCTGTCCGGCCTGTCCCCCTAAGCCCTTTCCATGGTGTGCAGAGCGATATCCAGGACCGTTGTAGTAGATAATATCCGTGAGAGGGTTGAGCCGTGGCCAGGCGACATAGTCAATTCCATGGATGATCATGAATATCCCTGCAATTGCAAAAAGGGCAACCCAAAGCAAGAAGTAATAAAAGAGGGAGTAGTCTACAGAATTGGTTAATGAGACGGGTTTATCTGACAGAACGGCATACCTGATGTCCGAGGAAGTGTGAGACCAGCACAGATCATAAATAGCGAGAACGATGCGATAGGAGGCATCTAGACAACGAATACCATCAGAGTTCGTTTCGATATCGAAGAATATTTGCTTACAGAACGAATAATTAGAGGACGAGGATCTGCAATAAGAAACGCAGAAGCAGAAGGATTTTTTCTTGGGACCCATGTTCCAGTAACAAGGTCAAAACCATCCTGTGTAATTGAAAATTGGGAGTCTGCATTGAATACAACTAAACAAGGCCGTACCTGTCTTGCGCCATCAAAGAAATTATTCTTCAAATACCTTATAATTGATTTTACCCCATCTTCCAAAACACCCTTCCTCGTTCGCTTATTTGTCCTCGTGAAATCAGATTTCAACGCCGCAGAGCCACCATAAGCGCTAGCAATAGCGTCAGCGTGGTCTGCCCACACTGCAGCAACTGCTATAAGTGCAAAACCAAAGTTAAAAAGCAGAATAACCTACTCTCTCTGAAGTCTTTGCTAATCAATTCGAAATTGTCGATATCATCCGTGGAGGATATAATACCCAAATCTCTGAGTTGCATATTAAGAGTATATTTTGCGAAAGCAGCTTGGACGACATTGGTTCTATCAAGGTTATCCATGCAATTGGTGCGAACAATGCCACTTTGAATTCGTGTGGGTGCTGACGCGTTTGTGTCAATCTGGAAGTAACTAGATCGGTGGTTAAAATGGAAAATACCCTGAAGCGAGCAAAGACTACCGACGTATACTTCTCCAAACCGCCTTCCAGTCGGTCGATAAGGCCATTGATACGATCCCAGCGCATATTCTTGCACTCTCCATGAAAATCGAAGTACTCGTACTTTACTTCAGGGAGATCCAGCTGGAGAAAAACCATTAGATTCCTTAAGAAAATGACACAAATGCTGTTCCCACCTCCGCGATATAGCGTTCATATGCTTCTTTCACAGGTTTCTCGTGACCTTTTTGATTCACAAGGTTAACCAGTAATTGGTGTCCGTATGTTCTCTGCTGGGCGACAAGGTGTTTTTCCATGGCTGACTTCTACGAATAGTGGTATCAGAGATAGCAAATTGCTACAAATAAGCACGAACTGTTTCTTTCAGCTCCATGATCAACAAATCTGGCTTATATCTCAACGTATTGATTTCCGTCCAGAAGATAGGAATGCTTCCTCGAATCTGCACAAAGCTGAGTTTCGTAGCGTAATTGTCGCCATTACTGAGATCAACATCTAAAGAATTGTTTGAGGGTCCCCCAACGAGAAGGATTTGCTCCGTCTCATTGAAGTTGGCAACGTTTCCTTCGTAGTCGATTCCGCGACGGAAAAAGCGAGTACCAGCACGGAAGCGGCAACGACGACTGATTAGAGCTAGTTGCAAATGACGTCCATGGATGAAGGCTGGCTTCACTTCAAAAGCTACGATGACGTGAACGTGATGAGGAAGTCAAAAGAAGGGTGCGTATACATACTGCCATACATCATGGGCATAATAAACGACCCGAGCTAGGATTTATCAGAAATTGTCGTAGTCATACAGCCAAACGCGACTTACAGCAGAATTGGCACTAGACGATGCCGTCTCGATGAATTTTGATTGCAAAAACCTTCAGACATTCTCAGTTGGAGATATGGTTCAACGTAACAAAACTATACCTGTTCCAGAAAAAACGGTCGTCCACCTAGACACGCAACATCAAGTAAGGGCAACTGCATGAAGTACAGTTCACGCACCACCTCCCAAAATGCTTTCCCTGTATCCCCCTCCTTCGACTGCCACTGGGATTGTAAGCGACGCGTCAAATCCCAGGTATAAGAAAACAAGAAGTTGCCTCCCCGCAAATGAGAACGAACAAGTGCCAAAAGATGGGCCTCTACGGGATGCGGGGGGACGTCAGCGGATACGTCTCCCAAAGGAAGAATATCAAAGCCTGTCGCTCGAAATATATCATGACCCATAAAACGCGCTAGTAAGGTACGACCAGTCAACACAATTAAGTAGTCCGCTGTAGCCCGCTGGTCAGAGAGGTGTAGAGCGCGAGAATGCAGAAAACAAACATAATGATAGGGATATTAGGCCAAGAATTCCATAAATTACTTTGTCCGACCGAGTAGCAGAATAAGGAATGGTATAAGTTGGAGCTGTAAACGAAAATGAGAATTTTGAGAATTGTTTAGTGTTTTACGCACGGTTTATGACAATGTCGCCTGTTGAACGTTGCACAGTCAACGACTGTGCCGCTCCTTCTGGCACAAAGACATAAGCTTCATTGCGTGCTAAGTAACTGTAATACAGTTAACGTTATAATAATAGTAAATTAGCCAGTTGACCCACAGAGTATAACGTTGGTGCAATGGCCGCATTAGTGAGACGTAGCAGAACAGTTGAAAGGAGTGATCTGAGATTGAACTTTCTGCTTGCCAAATCTATCCTCATTTCTACCACTTCGCCATGAAGCTCACACCAGAGCTCCTTGTGCAGGTACCTTCACACCTCAATGCAGTCAAAGAGCGCCAGCTCGACCTCAGAGGTTAGCATGCCCGACCAAGTCCTCATCTGGAGCAACTTATGCATCGTCAACAGGCTATAAGATTCCTGCAATAGAAAATCTGGGTGTCACAAGAGTACGCTTTATTTCGTTGGTGTCGCTGCACTTCATTTCTAATTCATACCATTCTAAGGATCAACATGATGCGATCGATTTCACAGACAACTCAATCCTCATCCTTGGCAATCTACCCCTTCTTAAACGCCTTACAACACTTCTGCTGGCGAATAACCGTATACAGAGCATTTCTCCTTCCATTCACCTTTCTGTGCCAAACCTAACAACACTCGTCCTGACCAACAACAATATTGGCGAGCTCGGCGATCTTGAACCCTTGAAGGAAGTAAAACATCTCAAGTATATCTCCCTGTTAGGTAATCCTGTACGCGAAAAAAAATGGTACCGCGAATGGCTTGCTTGGAGAATTTCTGGGCTGAGGGTTATCGATTTTCAGAGAATTCGAGATAAGGTGTGCCTAATTACACCAATACATTTGAAACATTTTCAACCCTATCGTTGTCGAAATTTAGGAGCGTGCACATGCCAAATTGCTCTTCGTAACGGCAGAAGGCCTTCCAACAGCATTAGCTACGTCAATATCGACGACAGTATCAAAGCACTCGACAAAAACTGCTCTAACCATAGACGAACCAAAAGCTGCTCCAACGACGGTCAAAGCTGGCCGTTTGATGTCAAAAGAAGACCAGGAGAAAGTCAGACTGGCTATTCAAAATGCGAAGTCAATGGAAGAGGTGAGGAGACTGGAAAGAAGTCTAAGAGAGGGTTTTATGCCAGACCTGGACTCCGTTGGATCATAGGCGAACTGTAGTGCACTGTATCGTACAAATGAGATGGAGGTATTGTTTGATCATAAAATCCTAATATCCTCTGACTCCCGTGTTCGGAATAGAAGTGCAGCAAGTGATCCCATGTAAAATCATAAACTGGTTCAAGACTTTCTGATTATCGATTATCGCGGGATCACTAGGACTCGGGGGAGAATCCGCGTCGCTTTCATCCTGAAAAGGTGTAGTTTTATTTGGCCCAGCTCAAGTGCTGGAATCTGTAATAACCGGAACAAAATGTGAGAGTGCTAGGAATCATACAACACTGGAGGTCTAGAAATGTTAGCCTGTAGCTTTAGATGCCAAGATATTTCTTTTAAAAGGTCAGAAATGATTACTGATTCAGTTGTTCAGTTCATGAGTCGACAGCTGCTTGGGGATACGCAGTGTATTTGGAATCTACACTTGCAAGTGTGAAGTGTACATCTATGCATCCTTCATGCTATGTTGGCTGAAGAATTTTTCTTCAGAGCAGATAAGTATCAAGAGTGTCTACCGTAAGTCGGAAATGAGGTATTTCAATCACCAGATTAACCAATAACGAGCTTCGCGTCCCCATCGCTGAATTCATATTGAGGAATTTCAAGATTGAGCTGAAAAGCTGAATTAGCAATCGTAATTTTCTATTATTACGAAATTGACGGAACGTACAGGAGCAGGTCCCTTGCGAGCACGACCAGCTGTAGAAAGGGAAGGTCAGCTCAGCTCAATTCCAGTTGAAAGTTGAATACGAACAAATGTCATAATGTGAACCATGGCACGGGCAAAACCTACAAGGAAAATTTTGTAAGGAAGACAATTATACAATCGAGGAGACACGTACCAGCCTCCGAAGTCACCAGCTTCGCCAATAGGTACACAACCAAGATGAGTGCAAACTCCCAACATGACCAACCATTCAGGTTTCTTTACACGAACGTCGTCTGGCTGAGGGTCCCTAAAGGATTTCCAATTCACTGAACGAGCCTCGCCAATCTCGTCCGACGTCCTGTGCCGGATAAACACGGGCTTTCCTCTCCATTTGATGATGACGTTCTTTCCCTCTGGAATAGTTGTCAGGTCGACCTCAACCTTGGCAAGAGCGAGAACGTCGGCGGAGGCGGCCATAGTTTGGAGAAATTCCGACACGGACGATTTTGCTGCAGAAGCGGATATAACTCCCATGGAACCGACCATAAAATAGGATAAGGCACGATTGCCGGCAGAGTCTGTGCGGTAGGCGGAGAAGTCGGGTGCTTCAGCTGCATCTCTGCGAGTGACGGAGTGATGAATCAAGCGTCGTTGAAAGTTAGTAAAAGGGGCAACTGTAACCGTTGAGGAATTGAATAAGGTGCAAGAAAACAGAAGCTAGAAATGCATATGTGTACCAGTGGTCATGGTTTTTGAAACCAATCCAGAAGACGACCGAGTAACACCAGCCCATCGAGGTACTGCATCTATACGAGGACCAGCTTCCAAATGTCCGTGGCTATGTGGGTCGTATGAAGCCTTAGCAACCAAGTTGAGCAGTGGCGCGTGAGGAACGCCGCTGGAGAGCGTACGAACGGTCGGTGGAATGTTGACCGCCTTTCTAACAGCCTGGTATGTAGCCATGATTTGGAATCAAGAATTTTATGGACGTGTTTACTGGCACATACCCAATCCGTTCCGTCCGGTTACTCGACGGAATACTACTAATTGATTCTGAATCTATACAAACTTTATATCATAAGTTACAGTTCTGTTTCTTCTAAGCTCTTTGCAAATGCTTCTCTAGGCAATCTAACACTCGCTTCTTTGGGAATTTAGAGGCGACAGGCTTTCCCGCATGCTGGAGTTGTCGGCGGATTTGTGCAGGGTAATCAGAGATGATACCATCAGAGCCCCAATCAAGTAGTTGATTCAAAATGTTCAAACGGTTGACCTGTAAAATCGTCAGGAAATTCGTTACACGAGAACCGTCCGCCGACCCACAGTCCAGGGCTTAACCAACATTCCATTTTTGTGTGCTGCCTGGATCATTTCCCAAGTCGTGAAAGGCACGTAGTCTTGATCTTCCGGATCAAACCCTGTTCCTTTGCGAGAAACCGCGGCAGGCGACAAGATATTAGCGCCAATGTGATGAGCAGCATTCGCAATCTTTTGGCCTATAGTCTCTCCGGAGAAACTGTCTATAGACAAGCCAGCGTGCCAGGGCGAGGTTGAACCGTTGGGACCATACAATGTTGCGCTTGGTCCGCTATGAGCAACTCAGAATTTCGTCAAGGAAAAAACATACTCTTCGATGAGAGCGGACGTTGGTATTTCGGGGTCAAGAGCCTGTAAAAATCGATCAAAAGCAAAACCTCCAATGGAAAAAAATGTCACCTTCATGGAGACCAGCGTTCTCCAATCAAAACTTTGGTACTATGTTCTGGATAAACTATTTTCCATGGGAAAAAGAATCTCCGCTCACGGTAATCTGGGAAAGTCTGTACCCGCTCTTTGAGAATGCGTCATACTGCAGAGTCACGAAGTCATGAACGTCGCGTGTCGCGTTGGGAAGCACTGCGTTGATTTTAGACTCAATATTCCAATGGACGATGCGCTGGAGATCAATGCACTGAACAAAATCGAACAATTCGTCGAGAGTCGAAATCTTTGTGCCTGGATAGGTTAACTGAAGGGCTAAAGAAATATAACAGTTTCAGTTCTTGGAATCCCAAAACCGCAACAAACATACGGTAATTCATCTGCCGCTTTGAACCACAGTCCAAAGTCTTTATTTGGCTTAATGTGAGATTTGCAATGTGCTTTCCGACATAAGGAAAGTCGAGATCTCCTTCCACCTGATATAGAAAATCAGTACCCTCGACTCGGAACGCCACTTCCGAGCGACAGAAATAATCGTCAGATACGAACTGCTGGCTTTGTGTCCTGACACTTCTCCTGAACAATTTCTTCATCATGCCAAACAATTACGGCACCATCCTAAGTAGACAAAACGGTTTAAAACCATCAAAACAAAATCCCAGGGGAAATCACCTTGGTGATACCATTATCGAGCTCGAGAGTAGTAACGCCATCAATTAGTCCCCTTCTTTACATGAGTCGGAGAGAAGAGTGTTCGTTTTGTCTCTTACCAAGCAAAAGCTGGCAAAGTGTTTTCAACAGCTTCCCCGCGACTACCACGGTGACCCTGTTCTCGCATTCGGCACCAGGGCACTGGAATAGGCAACTTTATGACGCACCTGTATATCATAAAATTGGGACACGTATAACACATCTTCTTTCGTTGGACTACCAAGTCCTGTCGTGACCAGTAGAAGTATGGTAACACATTCACATATCAAGGGAGAAAGCATTGTTTGCTTGGGTATGAAATCTGAGAGTTCGGAGGGCAAGGAACAGAACTTGCCAGTGGGCAGTCGTTTATTAGGGTACCCAAAAGAGTTAGAATTTAATCACGGAATCTACAGTTTCTCGTAAACGCACGAACGTTTCCATATATTTATGGAGATGATCTGGAGCTCGGGAGGGATTACATAAGACGAACGTGTAGAACATCGTAATCTCTGACCGAGTCCGATGATCCAGTCAGTATTGACTTTATTTCTCATCCGGCTTGCCCAGTCTGATTTCATCATGGTCTTTGGGCACTGTAGCCATGACCACAATCCTGTGCAAGTAAACTCGGGATGTGTTTAAAGACATTTAAGAGAAACGTTTGTTTTCCTGAGGCATCACTTCCTCGTGTCGTTCCTATCGGTAGGTCTTGCTTTCTGATCATAATCACGCCGCGCCGACCCATCTACGTCGAAATTGGCCAACCCTAGGTTCTTCCAACTGTCGCGTTCCATGAGCCCTCTAATATCATGTTTATCAGTAAATCCATTTATTTTCCTCGCTCGACGCACTTTTGCATACGACAATCAAGATAATCTTTGCTCAGTGACCGACAAGGGGTCGATGTGCTGCCGTTTGCCTTCAAACATATCATGTAAAGCTTCATCTTCTCCTTGCATTCCCCTGCGATGTAAGTTTCATTGTCAGCTTGTCCAGGCTTGTTCAACACATTTATTACCATAATGATCCAATGGAAAAGATCCACGGTCTGGCGCGGTAGGTTTGAATCCCAAATTTATTGAAGGAGGTCGGCCGAAAGACATCTCTTGAATTTGTAAAATTGGCAGAACTAAAATTTCGAAAGCTAAGGCGTGAGAAATCGGACTTTGTACTTCATTTCTTCTTAGTACGGTCTTTATACTTTGGATGATCCTGCCGCTTACCTTGAAAAGCTCTGGATTCTCTCTAATAATAAAGCTAAGAATGCAGGAATATCGGTCTAAATATTTTATTCGAATTTTTACACGGGGCCACGCCAGACAAACGCCAGAAAACTATGGCAAGAAGGAAATGAATATTACGACTTCCTTTCTCCCTTCGCTTTACTTTTGCCCTTCGCGTCTGACTGATCTTCTGACTCTGATTCTTCATCGTCTGATAATTCCTCTGGCTGTTCTGAACTTCCTGCCACAGGGGCACTAGGTGGTAATCCAAAACCGCCAGATGCCAAGGTTGCTGCTTCATAAAGAGCTTGACGATGCGTGGGGTTGTTCTCTGCGTACTGTGTGCCTTTCAGCATGACAATTTCCTTGAGCCAATGGTTCTCTCGTCGGAGATCAGCTGCCTCGCGTTCCAATTCCTCTGTTCGGCCTGTCAGGTCGGAAACAGATCGTTCAAGCCCCAGAGTCTTGTGTTTTTTCTTTATCCGAAAACGAGCTTTAGAAGATGATTATCGAACAGGTTGGCTATTTTGGGTCAACTTGTAAATTTTAGCAATACTCACCTGAGGCCGCGGTATTTCTGCGTCGTTTGTCTTCTGACATCGCTTGCTCCACTTCTGGCGGGGTTGCTGGACTTCCTACTGCAGTTGCTTGAGAAGGCTGCTGGAATTGTGCGGCCCCTGGATCGACGGGATGCTGAATGAACGAGGGAGTATTCGAAGACATTTGTAAGTGGTAGTGACTTGGGCCTGCCTGTGAAGACTGATGTGGCGGAATATTCCAAGGAAAATCTGGTAATGATGGTGGCGGCACTGGGTATTGAAACATAAAATTATTATAAAAGCCAGGCGTTGGCGATACCGAGGGATATGTACTGTGCGCAGGCTGCCCGGGTTGTTCGGGCTGCCCGATCATAGCAACAGCATCAGTGAACTGGGCTAGGAGCGTTGCATCCTAGATATTTAACTGTATTTGGCCTGCATTTACGGGGGGAAACCAACTGTGGCGCTCACGTCATGAGATATTGCTCGGGCAATATTACTGTTTTCTGGTTGGTCAGCAGTGGATCCCGAGCTCCTTTGAGGACGGTTTGTATTCAGAGATTTCTTTCCATCCATGTCGAATTCGAAGAGTAGATGTTTCCAGTATTCTAGTTCTTGCTTTGCTCTTGAGTTTAGTGGGGTAAAGCCCTCAGAGACCACGCTGCCAAGATTGGGCATGACAAGGTAGGACGAATTGAATATGTAGTCTTAGATTGATCGACGCAACGAGGGCAACAGCAGACTGCGAGATACGCCATCTGGACAAAAAATTGCGACATGCGTTGGAATTGAAAACACCTGCAATTCGATGGCATTGTGACGAGATTTTAACTAACACGACTACAAAGGTTTTCCCCTTGCTTATCTAGCAAGATACTCCGCTGCCATTGGGCATCGAAATTACTATAGCCACAAGAGGAATCGTAGGAACTTCACACAGCCTGAGGCCTGCAACAGCACATCTGTGTCTTTTCGTCTGCCCTGCCCTCCACTGCATCGGGCCATTAATTTCTGATTTTCACGACCATCTCTCATAGGAATAAGATTTAAGTTTGAAGATCAAGAATTGCAGCGTCAGAAAAGGCTAAGTTAAAAAAAAACTCCGGGCCACTGGAATGCACTTGACCCGGGACCGCTTTTAACTGAGTCGTTGCCTTCAATCCTCCTCCAGATATCTGCAGCAGCCAACTCGAGCTGCTCGAGCAGGAGACATTCCAAATATGTCTGTTTATAAAGTATATGAAATTCTTGATGGAAGTCCCCTTTCTTTGATATATATTCCGGGCCGACATCACGAAGCAACATATGTTTTATCGTCAACCGGTGGCAGAATGTAAAAATATCCTTGCAACCGAGCCCGCATGCCCTTGGGCTCTGTGCCCACTCATTTCTCAACCATGGCTCTCATCAGGTTGTCAAAATGGCATTTAACCATCTTTATTGCCTGCATATTCCTTCTCATCGAAACATCACTATTCAATGACACGGTCAAATTCCCTTCCTTTAGACCATTTTCTGGAAAAAGCAGTACTTTTCATGATCCTACACTTGTTAATGTCTCATCTGTTGAGCACCCTACATCTGATCAAGCATTGCCGCTCACAATCACCAATAACAAAGCGACTTACCCACGGCTTTCATCGATCGGGCTATCCCATTCGGAATATGTGAATCAAGCAAAAATTCAACTTCAGAGGATAGAATCTGTGCGGAGTATACTCTTTAATGGCACAGATATAAACGACGGTATGATCGAGAGGTTGATTTCATATCTCAGACGAGCAGAATCGGACAAAAATTATGTTCCACCGAAGGTGCGTTCTTATTGTATACTTTGCTTGTGTTGGAATAATCGAGTGTTGTAATAGGTTGTCCTAAGCCCTTGGCATTGGGTTCCTTGTGCCTTAGGTCAATGTACGACGGGAGAAGTTCAATGGGTTCGACCTCTGGTGTGAAGTCTTTCTGTCACTGAAATTTCATGTCGAGTCTCATCAGATTTTTTGATCCAATTCAGATAGAAGTAATGAAGCAACACGACATCATCTACCTTTTTGCTCCATGGCCAAGATTTCATCAAGATTGGAAGCTACTTGGCGATGACCTTGTTACACACGTCTGGGCAGACGACGAGCAAGTTGTTTGGTGTTTTTCAGATCCAGATAAGTGTTTGAAGACTGATAAGAACCCTAATGGAGTGTGAGTATGCTTGGCGTTACGTTCTCTATTTTTATTTATAGTGTTACCCTAGTCCGCCATGGAAATTGTTTGCGTTTACATACTGGGGCAGTAAGCCCTATTCTTTGAAGTGGGGGAGTAAGTCAGAACCCTACTCGTTCAACCCTTTGGGGTCGGAGTGGAATCTTGTGTACGTGATTCGTTGCTTTGTTGAGTGCTGTTCGCTGATAGATGCATTCAGACCTTATCGAGTAAGCTTTCTTCCAACCTAATTATTTATTTTTAACTATCTGCAAAGATGCCCGAGAAACAGTTTTACTTGTATGTTATAGTCCCCTTTTATTGGCTGACCGTGTTTGACGGTCTGCTGCAGAGGTTATCATTTTCAAGGATGTCAGTCCTTGGAGTACGTGCCGCTAGACAAACGCGATAATAAGATTGTCATATTGGCCAAACGTACACTTTTTTTTCACGGCTTGCAAGAGTTTTTGACAAAATGGTTACATAGGATCGAAATATTTCTACCACTTTGCTATGCAATACCCCAAGTCATTCTTTGCTGAATTACGGAACCACACTGGTTTTGACATCATAACCAATGCAATCGAGGAAGAAGGATATCCGATCCCTGAAGGTTTGCATTCAATCGGCATCCTACCTCAGGAAGAGTACGATCGTCTACTGGTAACGTGATTATATTCTAACGATTATATCATCTACATATCATCCTTTTCGTCTTCAGGCCAGCGCAAAGGCATTACTTGGAGTCGGTCAACCTCTCATTTCTCCAACACCTTATGCGGGTCTTTGTCGAGGGTATGTATAAATGACATCTTTCGTATCTTCGTCACATCTCCACATTCACTATCTGATCAGTGTCCCGGTTGTCCTCCCATATAACGGAAAGGTTGTCTTGAAACACAATAACAAGACTTGTGGACCTCATCCTCGTTCTGATGAATGGTGTGGTTTCTTGGAAGAGAGCCATCAGCATGGTCCAGCCAGTGCCTTAGGCCCACCTTACGTCTATACCGTGGACATCAATTCTCCAGTGAAGGATATTCTTGAAGTCATCGATACTGCCGTGAAAACGCTTATTGAATCTTTGTAAGTCGAGACCTATTTTCAATCTCATGCTGCATTCCTAACTCGTCCCAAATTCTAGTGAGCCTCCTGAAATGATGCACCAAGCCATGGAAAAGCGGTTATTAGATTACTTTGCGATTGACTGGGAACGCTTTGCCAAAGACCGAATAAAGGAGCGAGGTTCTGACAAATTAATCTTACCGGATTTTCTGCAGAACTGGGCAAAATCACATCACGATGAATCTGTGTACGTTGGGAAGGTCTTTGAACATTCTTAGGATCTTTTTAAAAGAATATTTGTATCCATTCTGACTTTGTATCCCTTACCTTATTTACTAAGTAGGTTGTTTTGCTGTGCATGGCTGAGGGAATTCGGGCCGTCAAGATGGAGTCGCGGAGTTGCAATATGAGAATTTCTTTCTCAGCACATACCGCAAACCTTTCCATATTCTCTTGTAATTTTACTATTCCATGACTAAGGGAACAAAAAGGTCATCTCCAGGTGCTGACGAGGAAAAAACCCCCCTGTCCAATGTCGAACTGAGCAACGAGGACGCCAAAAAATTGACGCAGATTCAACGCGACCTTGCACACGCTGAACTGATCCTTGGTGAGTCCTTAAGAAGCTGTTGTTACTGTAGAAAGTACTGATTGCAAAAAATAGAGCGCCAGGCTCAGGCTACACTGCGTCCTGTATATGAGAGGCGCCGTGAAATCACAAAGATCATTCCGAATTTCTGGCCTCTTGCACTGACGAACCACAGTCTTGTGGCTTATCACGCTCAGCATAGTGCGGACCAGACCGCGCTGAGCTATCTTGAAGATATCTGGATTGAAAAAGACACCAAGGAGCACAGATGCTTCACGATCGAATTCGTAAGCTTTCTTTCAATTTGTTTTATGGAATTTACATGAATTGGTGCAGTACTTCAAAGAAAACCAATTTTTCTTTGACCGAGTGTTGAAGAAAGAGTATAAATATGTTCCTCCTCCTTCTGCTCAGAACGATGCACCTGAACAAGATGGCATCACTGCAGCTATGATCGATTTCAATTGGGATCGTGATGTAGCTATCTCTGTGAGTGACCTTTTATGAAGCCATCAGAACTTTGACACTAAATGTCTCCGAAAAGGCGTGTAAAATCAACTGGAAAGAGCCAGATAAGGCTCTCACAAAAGTCTACCCTCGTGAGACTGAAAATGAAGAGGTTTCAGAACCAGGAAGTTTCTTCAACCTTTTCGAGTACGAGGGGGATCCCAACGAGGTAAATCTGAGTTGTGCGACCTGCCTGAGCCTGTTAATTTGGCAATTTATATATAGGTGGGCGTGACGATAGCGAACGAGGTGTTCCCAGAGGCAATTGAATATTTCCTGGGCAATGTGAACGATGGGGAGGAGGATTCAGAGGATGAGGATTCGGAAGACGACGACGATGATGATGCAGAGATTGACCTTGAAAAACCGCGCTCCAAAAAGCGCAAGGTGTAGAGTCTGGATAAAATGTTGTAGCAGTTTGCCGAAATATTGTGCCGTAACTATATTTAGCAGTTGCGATGAGAGCCAAAACTGCGTGTCCCACGGTAGCCCAGGACTTTTTTTCTTACTCGACCATCATGAAAATCCTTGTCCTCGCTGCCTCTTCCGTCCTTCCCGCCCTCGTCGTGGCTCATGGCGACGAACTCGCCGCACGCGCGTATCATATGCGCCGTCATCTCATGGAACGTCAAGGTCCGTCCTCTTCAAGCGTCACTCCTTCCTCCTCCGCGTCATCCTCTGCCGGCTCTGGTTCTGTCTCCGCGAGCTCGACTAGTGTTATTCCATCTATATCGTTGGCCTCGACAAATCCCACTGCAGTTCCGTTGACCGCCATCGTCTCCATGCAGTCCAGTTCCGCGACGAAACCTCTCCCGTCAACTCCTGTCGCAGGTGCTATTCCGTCCTTTTATTCTGGCGCACCTCCTCTTCCAGACGGTTAGTGTCCCTCTCTGGTTCTCAATGACTTACATCCGAATCTGCTGCCCTAGCGTCTAAAATCAATCCTGCCAAGTATCCCAAGTTGGATACTGTACCTCCAACCGACTCTACTGAAGTTCAGCAATGGATAGCAGAGGTTGCCGCTACTGGCATCGTAATTCCGAACATTGACGCAACTGTTGATGGTTTGTCTCTTTTTCTTTGGCTTATTCTTTTAATCATTGAAATCGTGATCAGGTGGCTGCCCTGCAAATGCCGCAGCCGCTGCGGACAAGACCCGCTGTTGGTGGACATGCGGTGGTTGCACACGAGCCACAGACATCACCGACTGTCCCACTGCTATGGACTGGGGCTTGACTTATGACGATGGTCCAGGTTATTACACTTCCAATCTGTTGGAGTATCTTGATTCTCAGAGTCTGAAGTCGACCTTCTTTGTCGTTGGGTCTCGTGTTGTTTCATTCCCGAGGACTCTCCAGTACGAATATATGAGTTCACATCAGATTGCTGTCCATACTTGGAGCCATCATGCCTTGACTCAGCTAACCAATGAACAAATCATCGCTGAATTAGGATGGTCCAAGAAGGTCATCAAGGAAGTTCTTGGAGTAACACCCAACATGATGCGACCTCCTTTCGGAGACATCGAGTATATTTTCTTCGTATCTCAATCAATTAAATTCTGACTCTTTCTCGTTCAGTGACCGTGTTCGTGCCATTTCTTTGGCTATGGGTCTTACTCCAGTCATGTGGACTCGCATCAGTCCTTTGGCCACCTTTGATACGGATGGTCAGCTTCTATCCCAAAATAATCACTTAACGACGGCTAATTCTGCTCATTAGACTTTAATATCCATAGCGGCGCTACATCCGTATATCAGGTTCTTCGAAACTGGCAATACATTCTTGGCAACGTGTCAACCATTAACACTGGCTTCATCGTCCTTGAGCATGACCTTTTCGAGGAGTCGGTGGAAGTTGCCACTGGTTACATTTTGCCGGACGCTCTCGCACACAGGCCGTCTTTTAGCATCAAACCTGTCGTTGCTTGTCAGAAGTTGTCACTGTCAGATGCTTATATCGAGACGAACGATAATAAGACACATCCTCCTGCCCTGTCGGCTGCTGTTTCTGGTATGTTTTCTCTCTCAATACTTCTTATCGCTTGAGCTGACACGACGAAACAGCGGGCGTTGTCTCCACGACTTCGGTAGCCCCAAGCTCTACTGGTAGGACGAGTAGTGGCGGTACGTCTGGTGCTCATACACTCTCCGTTCCAGCATTTGGCTTTGTCCTTACAGCAGTCGTTGGGCTGCTTGCGGGCTCCGCTACGTTTTGAATGAGCGTTGTAAGAAATGTTCCGAGATGTCGTGCATGTTTGCGACCTGAAACGAAGATGGATGACTTTAACTCTTTATACTTCATTTGACTCTGTAGAGACATGGTTTTCCACTTTTTATGATTCTCGTCCTTTAAAACTCGAGATGAACCATTTTTTCGTCGTACGTTGGCAACTATCTCTAATTTACAATTTACAACAGACTTTTTTTTCTTCTCATTGTCATTTTTAGTTACATGTTAGCGTAACGTTGTGCTTTGGACAAGCCCGTTCGCAGCCATTCGTTTACTAATCACATTCGCTCCTTGTCACTCGTTGACTATGACGCGATACCATCCCCAATGAACGCTGTTTCTTATCTCTGGGCAAGTGGTGCTGCATTTGACAAATCCGTCATGCATCATGTTGTCCGACTAAACACACAACAATAGATTGCAATCAATTCATATTGGGTCAATATCAGTCCATCAAACATTATAGCCATCTTTTGGCCACTGAGAGACTATATTCATACAAATGTTATGGAATTCTAGGGTATGGGGCAAGGGCTGTACGGAGGTAACTGGCTAAGAGCATAAGCCCATAAGAAAGAGAAGACACAAAGGAAATAAAGTATACCAATGGAAGGGGATGGGAAAGGCTACATGCAGAGCGATACGAGACGTTATCAAAAAAGGACATCTAAGTAAAAAGAACTCTAATTTAAAAAGGGAGCATAAAGAACATCCTCATTGTCTAAAGAAACAGTAGGGTGTTACAAATGCAAGTCTATGGTGCAACACATGGGAGGGGATGATGAGCAAAAACAGATTAAATTACCATTCAGTGATGATGCCATCTTCGAGTGAAACTTCAAGCCACTTGTGATCCTTCATATCCCGCGCATTCACTCGTCTTCGGAAATTGACGGCCAACATAGGTTCCAAGAACTCGCATAATGCCACTGATTCCACTTCACTGAAAAGGTATTTCTCGATCATAACGCGTTTCAACGGCCAAGGTTTCAATGTCTTGATATATCGGAGGGCACCTGTAGAAGGTGGATCAAGATATCCAACAACCCTAAAAACTGCCGAAGCCACCAACCTGTGTGATCAAACAATTCGCGACTGTATTTTCCACCCATCTTCACTTCCAAGGGGAAGTCGCCTAGAAGTTCGATGATTTGTGCCATATGGTCATCGTCTTTGCCGAACAGCTCCCCTTGACCTAGTGGATCGAAGAGATACTCAGCTGTCAAGAGTTCAAAGATCTAAAGAAGAAGTTTAGTTCTACTGCAGATATGCATTAAGTATGCATTAATAGTTTGCTCACCACACAAGCCACACTCCAAATATCAGCCCGTGCATCCCAATCACGACGACCGAGAATAGCCTCAGGAGCGCGATACTGGCGTGTTTGAATGTCCTCCGTGAAGTGTTTCTTCGAAGGTGTAGCATTTCCAAGATCGGCAACCTTGACGGAAATTGGTGGGGGGAGAGGTTTATTCTCCAACGTCGTTTGAAGATGGGGAAGTTTTCGCGGATCGGATCCTTTTTGAAGAAGATCGTTTGCCATCACACAAGATGGGATAAGGGCACATATTGAGTGTGGCTCTACCGGAGTGGGTGGGGGGGCAGGTGGCGCAGGAAAAGGAGTAAAAGGAACGGAATCAACGGGAGAAGCGATAGAATGTTCAGCCAGACGAGAAGACCGCGACTTGGCCGAACTGCGTGGACGTGCTCCGTGATTGTGTGATGAGTCCGAACAGGCACAATTCAAAGGCGGTTTATTGCGATGCATGTGAGCGGATAGCTGAGATACTTGCTGAGGAGGAGAAATGCGGATGATGGTGCGTTTCAAGGATGAGATTGGTCTAGGCGCAGTCTGACTTAGAAGGGATGTGGTTCGCTGGTCATTAAGGTGCGAGATATTCGCGTTTGTATGTTGATTATAAGTAGTCGTGAGTTCGGGATTAGAAGTCTTGAGATCGTCATCAATACTGGTATTGCGAGATGGCGGATTAATAATGGAAGAGGGAGTGCCAACTGGAGAGGGTCGAACGACTGTCGTCGTTGCTGAGGATGATTCCGATGGCGTAGCAACTTGGCTGTCAACAGTTGACAGCTTCGTAAATCCCTCGAGTCCGTCAGCACCCACAACAGCAGATACAAGAACAGCTGGCGCAGGAGCGCCAGTTCCGGGATCCTTCCAGAAACTGGAATTTGAGAGACCTGAACGGGACTGGTCGTGAGTATGCCCATTCTTTATCTTACTTAGACTGCCAGCCGACTTCTGAGACGTAAAGGAACCCGAAACTTTGTCCATCCAAGAGCTGGATATAGCCTGGCTCAGTTCTGTTTCCAGTTCTATCCGGGGTATCTTGATGGGTATTGCCAAACCTGCTCTCTCCTCTTCCATCTTCCCGTTACAAGGTGCAACTTTAGTGCCGGTCCTTAGCTCGGATTCCAGGGGTGCCACCCCTAATAATTCGACGACATTGCCTATAGAATACGAGAGGGGCGTTGGTGGTGTACTGACGAGACTGCTTGTGTCTGCAGTAGTCGATGCGATAGTGGAGGATATGGAAGAAGACGAGGATGACGTTGATGAAGGAGAATTAACAACTTTCGCTGGAATGGGGGTGATACCTTTCGCCGCGAAAGCTTGCGTAACTTTCTGTTGTTCCAAAGAAAGGTCGTCCTGATGGGTCAAAACCGATAACGCACTGGGCACTTTCGGTGCACTGGTACCCGGACTACCGTAGACTGAGCCTATTCTCGACATCATCTGCATCTGAGCAATGTAACTGCTGCTGACACTACCGCTGCCAGAGTTATCGAGGTAAGCATGTGTACCGGCACTCCGAGGACTGGACAGTGGTTGCGAATGAAAGATCTGAACTTGCCGCCTGGACCGCTGTTGAGTGTTTGGTATTGTAACACCAGTACGCGATTTGACTGGCACACCAACTCTCCGCGACGTAGGCGAAGGAGATTGGGAAATCTCAGTGTGAATATGCCGTTCGATATCTGGGATTGATATTACTGCAGAAGGGTTAGAGTTCGTTCACTCATTGTGTATGACATCAAGATTAAAATGACGTTCATCCAGCACAGGATTATTCCTAAGTAAGGAATGTTTAAAAGTGCTGGCAGTAGAAAACAAGAAGGGAAAACTTGGTGCCGCAGAAAGTCAAAAAGGTAACTTACAGACGTTCTCCGGTTTAATGTCAGTATGAACAAGATCGCACTCGTCGTGCAGATATTCGAGGCCGAGGATAATCTGCCTCGCTATCACCCTGACCAGCGAACGAGGCACACCTTTCTTCTTGTGCCTTTCTATGAGCGCAAGCAGATTCTCACCCAATGGCTCAAAGACGATGCAGATATGGGAAGACTCGGGACCTTGATGGGAGAACGAGTCAAGGAAAGAAACTATGTACTCTCGGCCAGGATGCAGAGGAGAAACGGAGGAGACACGAGACAAGAGTTTGATCTCATCTCTTGCGGTCTCAGCGTATCGGCCAGCAGACTTAACGACTTTCAAAGCAGAATGTCGAAGTGTGCTGATTAACAATTAACAAGTAAGCAAAGGCAGTAAATATAGATAAAAATCGTACAGTGCGTCCTTCACAAGCCAGACAGTAGAAAAGTGACCCCATCTGAATATGACGACAAGATTGCGCAAGATGAGCTATTTCGCAAAAAATGATAATGACTAATAAACACACCCTAGCTTGCGAACTATGCGGTATCGGTTATTGCTGAAAGTGTCATTGACCTTTACGGGAAGATAACCGCCGGTATTGTAATCTGCGGGGCTCTCCTCATCCTTCGGAGCTGGTTCATCCACAGGAAGAATCTTTGGACCTGATGCTGTAACAACATATTGATATTTAGCACATGGCTGCTTTGGGGCCATCTAAGGTGCTGAAGGTCGACAAAGACGAGAGGGGAGGAAAGGGGGGGGATGAGTAGAGAGGAACGGGGTTGCGGTTGTCGGCGGTTACAGTGCGTCCGTCACAACCATGTCACATTTTCAACATTGACCCGCTTGCCCAAACTTGGAGGGCATATCTAGACGCCATGGGTTTTCCGAAGCATGCTTTCCGGTCGAGCGCCTACTTGTTTCTTATATCGTCAATTGAAAGTGCTATATGTTGTTTCCAAATTCATTTCTGTCAGCAGTGACTATCTAACCATACACCATACCAAATATTAAGGTACAGTTAGCGAAAAAGACTGCTTCAATCACTCTAGGCACTTGTAAATGGTCAATATGCTGTGGGGCATTTGAAAGCAATTGATGATAAGGAGAAGTGCCTTTTTTGCGGAAACGAATTGAGCAATCGCTGACAACTGCGCAGCGAAAGGTAAACCAGAATGACTCTAGATGTCCCGAGATTCCAACTTTGACGCAACGCTGGGTCAGACACGTATCAATCAAGGTCTTTCTCACTTCCTAGCTCAGTTAAAAGGATCAGCCAACTGACTGTGCCCAAGACCAATACTGACCTCAATTCCTGGCTCATAATCCTTCTGTTACACACCCTAAAATTTCTCGGAACATGTTTTATGGATGCAGACCATATGCACCGCAAAACTGATAGTCTTCAAATAAAGTTGGTAGTCGATACAGTAACTGTTAAGGGTGTCGTAGCATGTCAACAGAACATTTTCTTTTAAAAACGATTGTTACATAAGGTGATCGGAACCTTAGATATGAGTTACCGTCAACAGGTGTCAGGAGCTGCATATTACTCGAGTCCGATACTCGGTTCGTTCAGTTATTTCTTTGAAGTTAGTCTGAGACACTGCGCCCGGTCTGTAGCGAAATCGGGTCCATTGTCTTGTCGTTGACGGTTTCGACGAACTCTTTGGCAGGACCTTCTCACCCCTTGTCTCTTTAGCTTCCAACTTGCGAAGTTTCTGTGGACGCTTACGCAGTCTTTTATCCCCTTGCCGTAAAACGGCAAACATAAGCTGGAATTTCCGGGTCTATAGGCTTCTTGTCCTTGGCAATTTTTAACGAGCTTATCATAAATCATGTCTCTCGACACGCATTCAAGTCTTGCTACCTATCTACCAACAACAGTCCGCCACTCAAATCCACATGAGGTCATGTTTCCTACCACAACTAAATTTATTGGTGCAGTGGAGGATGAATGGCAACTATTCAGGTGGGTATATTTCTCCCTGTCACTAACAAATTTATCGACTAACATTCCTGACTTTCAGTGACCGTGCAGAAGATTACACGATAGGTTCAGCCATTGGTTTTGGCGCCTCGTCAATCGTCTATGCAGCAGAATATCATCCTGTGTCCGAGAACGGCTTGACAGATAATCTATCAAAGGGGATCCCATGCGCTTTGAAAGTCCTGGACCTCGACTCACTGCCGGTGCGCTCGTTGCATTTGTTACAACGAGAAACAACTTTGATGTCGCTCTCGAAACATCCAAACGTCTTGCGAGTTCGAGGATCGTGGATGTCCGGACATAAACTTTATATTGCTCTCCGTCTGATGAATAAAGGCAGTGCTGCTGATGTTGTGAGGTATGGCTGGCCAGGTGGTATGGAACAAGATGTCGTACGGTGTATTTTGGCGCAGGCGCTCAAAGGACTCAAGTATGTTCCTCGATTGATATATATGGTTTTCTTTCTCAGTTCTTGTCCATCAGTTATCTTCATATTAATGGATTCATCCACCGCGACATCAAAGCTGCCAACTTGCTCATCGACGACGATGGAACCGTTCTCCTTGGAGATTTGGGAGTAGCCGCGGACCTTGCAGAAGATACCTCACATACCAGCACCACAGTCTTAGGTTCTCGTTCCGAACTTACCATCACGTCCTCTGCAGGATTGACACAGCTCAATTCATCAGCAACGTCAACACATTCAGGCAGCAGTAGGAAGCTCGGTGCTTTATCTACTTCGGTCCCCATCCGACCCAGAATGGGGAAGCGGAAATCTTTCGTCGGTACTGTATGTATATCCTCACGATCAAATTTTTATTGCGGTCCATAAGAATGACGACATCTTTTTTTTTTTCAGCCCTGTTGGATGGCCCCAGAACTCATTCAAGGAAAACAGTACGATGCCAAAGCTGACATCTGGAGTTTTGGTATCACTGCTTTGGAGCTGACGCAGGGTCGTCCGCCAAGGTTTAGGGAGAAGCCTCAACAAGTGTTGCTAAGAACGTGAGGATTTCTATTACCTGACGACATGGTTGTGTTCCAAATACAAAGCTCAGAGTTCAAGATGATCCACCGACTTTGGATCGAGAAGGAGGGACTTATAGATACTCTCGCGCGTTTAAAGAAGTGGTTGATTGGTGCCTTAACAAAGATCCTGCCAAACGGTGTGTGCCGGGCATTATATATTTACGATTTCTGGCTTAAAGAGCCCAGGCCATCTGCAGAAGAACTTTTGCAGACACCATTCTTCAAGGGCCCAAAGAAAAAATCTTACTTGATCAACACGATTTTGAGTATGTCTTTATCTTCGTATTTAACATTAAATCTTATCTCATGTGTTGAACTTAAGAGGACCTCCCGCCTCTCACCCAACGACAGGAGCGACGCGAAATTGCTCCTGTTAAATCAGCAAGTTCGATTGACTCTTGGGATTTTGCGACAACTGTTCATTCACCACCAACCCTACACCGAACACGCTTCTCCAGTGGGCACGAAGGGACCATAAATGGCGTCTTTGTGATGGACGAAGAGGAAGAATGTGACCCCCCATCAGCGCAGCGAACGGGATTTACAATATCTAATCCTGAAAGGGATACGCTTGAAATTGGAATAGGGGCTCTACCGCCATCGCCAGTTACATCGAACTCGAGCTTACACGGTTCTGGGTTAGATGACAGTCCCTCGTCGCTACCCAGCACCTCTGCACCGTCTTCCTATACAGATTCCTCGGACCTGGTCAGGCTACAATCAAACAAGTCATTTATCAACAACGAGATCCTAGCTTCTATCACTGAACCTGCAGATGTCGCCTCTCGTAATCCACCGACGCTTCGCCAGTCAGTTTCTGTTCCCCGAAAGTTATCTCCCTCGTGGTCGAGCTCGGAACCTGGGATCCGACTTAATTTATGGCAGAAGTTCAAGGCTAATGTCAAGGGCTCCCCATCGTCCAACGGTTTATCGAGTAATCAGCCCTATGAATCGCATGCCGAGGGCAGGAAGAACAAAGGACTGTTATCGAGAAGTCCCAGCATTCGATCGTAGTCACAACCCTACGACCACTGCGATTGACGATTTAATCAAAGATGATAAATATGAAGGTTCCCCCATCAAGCACCGCCAAGTTGGTTTCCGAACCTCAACCAATTTCCATGTATCTACTTGTTTAATGTATCTGGACTTATTCTGCCGATATAATAACATGCGACTTGTATTACTCTGATCATTAATACCCATAGTCAATTTGCAACTTGAATTATTATCAGATACAATAACTTTTCCTTGCTCTGTGATGATTTTGGTACCAGCGTGACAGGTAAAGCGATCAATGGAAACGATCCCAATCCCCTGTACCTCCTTGCCGCCCCATTCTCCGTCGCGGACCAACTGCTCTCTCATCTTTTCCGCTTGCAAGAACAATATGTTTGTCGACGAGCTGTAACTCGTTAGGGGTCTGAACAATGGTCAGCTGAAATACATACATCATTAAGAATATTCGTGGACTTGGTGAGGGATGATAAGAACGCCGTTAACTGAACGTCTTCATATTCCTATGGGGTAGGTTCAGATAAGGATATGCATTCTCACATTTAAAAAAAAACAAACGGTTTCAAATTCTTCTCTAAAATGTCTGTTTTCCGAAGCAGGCAAAGAGGCGACAAGTGCAGCCAAGGAACGAAGGACGCCATGGTCCCCTTTAGCTTGTCCTGAAGCCAAAAAATCAGTCAGAGTTCTGAGCATCAAAAACAAAAAAAAGCTTTCACATACCTGCAAGTATGTCACTTACGTATTTTACAAGAATCAGGATTCGTTCGTGCAGCATCTTCACAGCTGACCGTTGGGATTGGAGGTGTGACTCCACTGTAACCCCATTAAAATGCTAACCTGGACGGACGGAGATCAATTGGAGGAACTTACGGCTTGTGCCACTTCCTCCACCTTTCGCAGTCCAATCGACTGCGATCCGTTCTGCCTCACCGGTCTCAACGTGATAAGGCACTTCAATGTAAACTGAACGAGACGTCCTTTCTCTTAGCTCTATTGTCGGTTCGTATGCTTTGAAAGGGAGAGTCTGAGCATTGACATCGGAACTTGATATCATAGCTATGTTTGGTTGGAGGATCAATAGCAGTGGTGTTGTGCAGTATGGCGTGAACTGTATAGTTCAAATGAGTCAATAAAATAAAATCAAGATCACGACAACCAACTTGTTCATGAAGGGTGATATGACGAGTAGTTGGCTTTGAGGTCACGGTATACCATCCAATGAACTCGAGCGATGGAAATACTTGCTTGTCTGTATGGGAGGCGTCAAACAGTACTGAGACACATCAAGGTGGAAGACAACACGCACATTGGTCGCGTCGAGAAATCAGGAAATCATGATCTACTAATTCAGGATTGTCTTCGGCAACCGCTAGCTCGAATGTATTCACGATCTCTACCTCGCGTCCATTCTGTGTACCCAGAAGAGCACCAAGGACTATGAAACATTGGGGTCAGCACAAAAGAACAAGCACTGCTGAACCCAAAAAAATAAATATGAACCAAATGGATCCGAATTGTTTTGCTGTAGTTTCAAGCGTGTCAAATGCTCTGAAATGTTCAAGATCGGTAGAGGATGGCTGATCGCAAATCTGTGGTCAGGCTCATGAGACGTCTAAGGGTCAAAGCCTGACCGTACAGTGACAGAGACAATCCAGATTGAGTGCTTGAGGGTAGTACAACAGAGACATCGTCTGTATCCATAGCGCTCATAGCGATTGCAAAAGGAAAGAAAGGTTCTACAATGCACGTGATAATCATACATAATTGTCGGTGACCGGTCCGTCTATGTTCTGCGTGAGTTCGGCTCAACTCTATTTTAAATCTCCGACACAAATAATGCGCGGATTTCCTCAAAGCCGGCGATGATACAATCAACTCACTGGTGTGGTCTTTGATTGGGTGTGAAACGAAGTACGTTGCTCAATATACTGAATATCCTGCATTGGCTGATGGAAGAAACAGAGAATGGAAGATGGACAACCCAGTTGAACCCACCCCGTATACCCATGGCAGTCTCTCAGATGATATCCTTCGCGAAATATTCGTCTATGTGATAACCGACAGCGCCCAAACCAGGCCTTTTACACCGATTCAATACATCTTGGGCACTGTCTGCCGCCGATGGAGAGTACTCATTTTATGTTCCCCGCTGCTTTGGACAGACATACGTTTGCCTCTAAAAGAGCCCTATCATGATTTTACGCTCTTCGAGAGATCATCACCGGCTTTGATCGACGTCACATACTCTTCGAAATTTCCTCCATTGTGTATCGAAGCTTGAAAGAGTTGATCCACGTTTCCGATGCGATTTCGAGCAACTCGACTCGCCTTAGACGTTTCACTATCGTCTTCGATGAACCTGACCTCGGCATTGATATCTTGTTCGCTCGGATATCGAGAGAGGCACTCAACTTCAGGCAGCTCGACATTACTTATACTGGCAATCTGTCCAACTATGGAGATGGGCCATTGAGAGTGAAGGCAAATTTCTTGGATCACATAAACTCGTTGCGCAGTGTTAGGTTGGCCGCAGTACAGTTTGAACCACATCCGATCCTGCCTAATTTAACGGCCCTCGAAATGGACCAAATGACACCAGGTTTGCAGACTCTGCGGACGTTATTCGACCACTCTCCTGCGTTGGAAACACTCGTCATTGGCCGATTATTGACTGCACCACCGACATCATCGGGTTTTTCACATTTGGAACCATCCATTTTATCTGAAATCCGAGTCGAAGCGCCTTCTCTGAGGTCGCTTGCGATCAACCTCAACGACCATCGTAACAAATCCTGCGGGTGCGAGCTTCCATATCTAACCGCAAGGAACCTAGAATACTTGGAAATTTCTTACTATGGGTGGTCATTCACGGAACATCTCAGCTCTATCCTATCTCGTTTCAGACACTTCACTCGGTTACGGAAGCTCCGCATTAGAAACTCCATATTCTTGGAGGAAGATACCGCTTTTCTTGCGACTGTGCCAGAGAGCACCCATCTGGAGCTCGTCGGCTTCCCACATTGTATGCATCCCGATGCTGGGCTTTCGATTTTAACTCTCACCAGTGTGCAGTCGATTGCTATCGACCTGACCACAAGTTCAAGTTCATCAACTGTGTCGAAAGGTCTCAAAGAAGGAATAATGTCTCTCTTCAGCAGCCGTTCGACACCGTGTTGCCCCATCACTGTTTGCTGTGATCCAGAACCTGCTTTCTGGCAGTCATTTATTGGTGACCACCTCTCCCTCCAATCGGAACCTTTACCACCTGGTTTACTTGACGAATACTTGGATTCCTATGACTCTGTCCCAATTCTTGAACCCCTTTTTGATGGCAGTTTGGACAACCGGTAGTGTAGTTAATTTTGACGGCTCGGGTCTCGCACTCCATAATGAATAATACCATACAACGGCCAAAAAAACATTTACAACAAGGACAGGGATACAGAGAGTGCACGACAAAGAGATCGTCATGAATAACATTCAAAGGCAACACGAGAAATGAAAATTGAGATGACAAACAGGGATGGCTTGCAATCCGAAAAAAAGTCCATGAAAGAAAGAAAGAAAAATATATGAACCAGCGGAGCGCGAGCTTGTCTTTAAGGATTAATTTCCATCCAGTACCATCTTCGCATTCCAGACATTCCAGAATCATAAGAATATTTAAAAGAGACAGAAAAAGAGACCAGATTAATTCATCGCACGACAATCGTCACGGCATAGTCAATCGACCACCAAACCAGACATCCAACTATCTAACTCAAAACCCACCATAGCGCAAATGAAACCCCAAACAAGAGGCCAAGCGCCCTTGCGACGATGACAACGACGAGCGCCTTGCGGATCGCAGCGTAAAAATTGGAGAGCGCAGTGCCAGACCAATTCACTCTATGACCGGGATGAACGTAAGACCAAGTAAAGGAAGAGAAGTAACATACCGTCGATCGTTCGTCCCACCCGCACGAACGGAGGCTTCCCAACCTCTGACAACCTCTCTATATCGTTTTCCAAAGACCCTGATGGTCGCGTGAGTCATAAATAACAAATAGCATGACGTCATGACTCACCAGATCCAAAAATTGACATCGGGATACGAAAACTTGGGGAAGACGCTGGCGAGGCTGGGCGCAACATATTCCATTCTAAAGTCTGGGTCGTGCGGGTCGACAACGTTTTGGTAAGGGAGGTACATCACTTCGGAGAGCGGTGTGGTTGGACTGGCAGGATCGCGGGCGGTGGAAGGGGTTTGGCGAGGAGGCGTAGGCAGACGTGGTGGAGGTGTAGGAAGAATCATATAGGACATTAGATCAAGAGTCATTCCAAGTGAGAGACCCCATAGTTTAAGCATCTTTGCCTGCTTCTTCTTTTGCATCGAAGGTTTGAATTTTTCATCCAACTTCTCCGTTACATCCGCTTCAATATCTGATCCTGCGTTCTTTGCAGAATGAGGCAACACGATGGCAGGGAATTGCATGCTTCCTATGAAGATTCTAACAAGGACTCTCAAAACGGCAGAATGCTTGGACGCCAATCTGGATGCGGCATCGACAGTAACGGTGGACCACTGGGGTGTGCCTGGGTCGGGACTAACAAGTGCGCTCAGAGGCGTCCAGTGAAGGGTTGTGCTCTCAACAGGTTCGGCCGGTGGGGCGGTAGGGGTGATCTGTAGAAAGACATAAGGAGACAGAATCATTAGAAGACGTTTGCCAAGAGAGGTGGTTATCTCTCTATCGTCCAATTGTCCCACACAGGTGTAGCAAGGTTCGGCGAGGTCAATACCGATCTCTTCCCAAGTTTGGCGCATTGCTAAAAGTTTATGCAAATGTCATTGGAGAATGGGGAAGTGTCAATGAAAAGCAGTGACGCGTGCATATGGAGATGTCAATAGTCAGTTGACTTATCTATTGAAGAGGACGACGTTTACCTGTGTATAGACCCCCTTCGTCATCTGGTTCCTGTCTACCCCCAGGGAAAGCAACGTGTGCTTCATTAGAGGGGATGTAAGGCTTTGTCTGCCAAAGTGAACCATCGTTGGTGGACCCCACAGAAAGGCTAATCTCACGTTTGAGAAATAAAATTTCTGGTCGTGCGAGCGGATGATTGACCCATTCCAGATCGAAGAACTCTGTAAGGGTGAGTGGTTTCTCTGGAGTGGGCGGGATGGAGACGTTGGGAGTGGGTACTACCCTGACGAGGATGGCGACCGCAGCTCTTCGCTGTTCTGGATTGCGTTGGGGATGGTTAGTCAAAGTCACGCGTAACAGCGAGAAAACACTTACGGGTAGGAGGGGAGGAAATGACCCTGGGCGGGGTAGAGCGAATGCGGTGAAGGGCTCGTCTGAGCAGCGGGACGACGGTCTCGTCTCTTTCACTCATCACAGCAGTTGCAGTGCAGCAGAGCTGCTGTTCTTCCCCAACAAATATAGTTCGGCATCTTCCGTAACTGAATTTCTATTTATAAAATATTATTATCTTATCATATCTCTGCCCATCCGCCCTCGCTCTCGTCTCCTCCTCCAAACAGAGCCAGAACAAACACGACCGCACTCGCCCCTAACCGCATACCCAGCCCACGGTAAAGCTGGCCAAGTCCTGTCTTTTTCCACCAACTCTCGTATTCTTCTTCCTTCTTCTTCCCTTTTCTCCTTTGGCGCCGTATAATCGGCAAGTCAGACCTTTCTTCTGTAAGAACATGCCAAAATGTGTCCACTATCCCATTGTACGGGGCAGGTCGCATCTCAACACATGTTCTTATCGGCTTCGCATTTCCTCTTACTTGCGCTTGCAACCTCCTCCGTATCGCTTCAATTGGTAGCGTCACCAACAACCCAATACAACTCCCTGCAAGTTCTGCTAGACCCCATCCAATCGGATGCGTGTCCTCAGTGATATGGCCCCACCCGAAATACGTTGTCAGCATTCCCGGCAATGCAAGCGCCACAATCGGGCGAAGTGCATTGTCCACCAACGTTGGGATTAAAAGGTGCGGGTGGAGATATATTCCACGCAGTCCGCCTTCATCTCGCAGGATCTTTTGCAACGCATCAAGTGGCCCGGTGTACGTTCGGTACCGTGGATTGGACGATTGTACGATGAGTCGTGTCCGGATGAGGTCGAGTGGCGAAAGCAAAAAGCCTGTAAGCAAGTGAGAGGCAACTGGTAACAAGAGAGGTGGACGATGGAATTGTGACATGGACGGGAACAAAACCGAATGTAAAAACGCATTCATAACCGGTTGGAGTGTATCCGATAGTACTTCCGTCAAACACGACGTTACTAGTCCTATATTAGCTTTTCATCAATAAACCTTACTTTAACAATAAATTAATTTTCTTACCCTTCCATAGACCTAACCAACCTTCCGTTCGATGCCTCCCAACACGCTTCATCATCCCCCACACCCCACTTGCACTGCCGACAGGGATAATATACTCGGGCCTCGTTCCTTCTTCAAGCACACTCCGTCGAATGACGTATCCCTGTTCGTCAACGCGTGCGCGAGGCGCTGGAGGTCGACTTGCATGAGCCGGGGCAGACGAGGACGCAGAGGTACCAGGCGGATCAACAAAATACGAATCAGTTCCTTCGTCGTCCGTGAACTGGTCAAATGTTCATATCAGTCCATCTTCCTATAAGAAAGAAGCAATCAAGCCTACCGCATCGTCATCCCCACCGACCCTATGCGTCCCTTCCCCCTCTTCTTCTTCTCCCTCTTCATCACCACGATCGTCCAGGTCCACCTCCTCACCCGCATCCCTCGGCACCCACTGAACCTGCAAAAGCAACTTACCCACCTCCCAAGGCATCACAATCGCCGTGCTCGTATACTGCAGCACCGCACTCGCCACCAACGCTTTAAAAACTTGAGCAAAGTTAGGCCCTCTTCCCCCTCCACCACCACTTCCCATTTCTATCCCTTCGAGTGAGGACTCTGATGAAAGAGAAGGGGAAAGAGAAAATATTGAATTGGAAGTGTGCGAGCTGCGGCGAGGTGTGTATTGATAGGTCGTTGTCGTCGTCTGGTTTGAAGAGGAATTGGAAGGCGACTTTGGAGGAATGAATGACCAGGCTTGAGATGGGTCGACGTAAATATCCCGCAACGAAGGCGGAGAGTTCATATTATCAGCAAATGTGAGATGACAATTATGGACTCCCAAACCGTGTTCGATATTGAGATTGTTTTGTTACTCCCTTGGAATCAGAGAGCTTTGCCAAACATTACAACACAGCTGATTTGATACCTCCATTTGTGCCAATACTCCTCAATTTTAAAATGTTGACCAACTTCTCCAAAAGGAATAATATAATGATACCCACTCCAGATATTTCGCATCTAACGAAGGAGGATTACGATAGAGTATATGAGCCTGCGGGTATGTCTCCTAACCATCTAATTATCTCCAATTGTTCTTTCCGCAGTATAGAGGACACATTTCTGCTCCTTGACGCCCTGGAAAAAGATGCACAAAGTATGAGGACGCAAAATCCTGCAATTTGTCTTGAAATAGGGTATGGATAACGCATACTGAGATGTTCTACTACAATGTTTTGAGAAGATCAGGATCAGGCTGCGTGACTAGCTTCATAGAAAAAATCCTTGGTCCTTGCGTGTGTGCGTTTAGTTTTCTTCCGCCTACAACGATGGCCTTATTGACATTTATAATGCAGTATACCTCTGTACAGACATCAACGCATATGCGTGTAGATGTACGCAATTAACTGGCCGGCAGAACGAGATTGATATTCACGTTGTCAATGGTTCACTTGCCACACCGTTTGAGCTACGTTTAGCCCAAAAAGTCGATGTCTTGGTGTTTAATCCACCCTACGTACCTACATCAGAAGAGGAAGCATATGGTGGCCAAGCTGCAAGAAACATAGGTGGTTCATGGGCTGGTGGAGTGGATGGGATGCAAACCACTGACATTATGCTGAAAAGTGTCGAGGTAACTGTGGCCTGCTCTACCAAACAAATTGCTGGTGACTCTACGCTGATAGATGCTTCTCTCGCCCGTTGGCCGTTTCTACCTAGTCGCACTGAAGCAAAATAATATACCAAGAATCGTGGAGTCGATGAAGGAAACATATGGCTTACATGGAGAGGTTTGTCTCAAGTCGACCCATGTAAAAATTATATAGTAAGCAAATTTTTCGTTATCAGATCGTCTTGGAAAGGCGGACAGGTCGCGAGCATCTATTCATTGTCCGCTTTACGCGACAAGGTTCCTTCTCAGCACCGTAATATTAGAATATAGCTGCGTTCATTGATTGACTGACAGTAGAAGGGAATTACTAATGGAAAGTAAGAAAACAGATTGTCCAGTACTTTGGTCAAGGTGGCTTCGAAAAATGGATAGAAGGAATGAGCAGATGAGCTAACGTTTAACAAAGAAAAAGAAAAGTTTCATAGGTAGTATTACAATACGACAGGCTTCGTCCCAAAGGTCACGCTTACCAGAAGTATTACAGAATTCATGAATCATCATGGTCACCGCTCCCGTGACGTAGATTGCGTAAGTTGAAGCGAGAAGGACTGGGAACCGAGATTCTACGACCAGGTTCTCCATTGAGTGACGGATGACTGCCATGAGGTTGTGTCGAGGAATCAAATTCCAAACGGAGACGTAAAAGGCCACCCTGCTTGAGTTCAACCAGGACTTCCGCTGACGAAACACCTTGGGGCTTGACATGTCGCCAGATCTACCGAGCCATCAACAAGACACAGCAGAAAAAAGTGGATTTGACTTACGTCGACTTCAGCCTCGCCCACGTCTTTGTCTTTACCGATAGTCTTATGGTCATGAATCCAGACGAAGAGTTTCGGCGTCAGCGAAGAAGCAGCGAAGACGAAGGATTCGTTCCTACAAAAAAAGATATAATTGAAGTCGACAACCCAGCAAATCAACCTTACCATTCCGGTGACATGGTTTTCTGAGTGTGTTTGGTCTTGAACTCCTTCTCCCCAATGCGAACAGTGACATACGGTTTGATGTCATTTTGTGAGAGGTCTTTAGCATCGACGACAGTAACGTTCAACGTGCCTGGTTCCGCAGTCCCAGAAGCTACATTCTCCGAAGAAGGGAGATTCGTCTCTGAGATTTGTGTGCCATCAGAGGTACCAACAACCTGACCTGCCGGAATAGATGCGACAACATCATCCTGACGATTCTCCTTCTGCTTGAAGACACCTGCAACTCCAGACAGGACTCCCTTGCCAGCTGTGACAGGCAGACCACCAATAGAAGTCATCGTCCTGCCAGCAGCGGAAAAGGTAGACGTGGCCTTTCTCGACTTGGCAATAATTTCGGGTTGGAAGACGAGTCGAAGGCGAATTTGTCCCCTCTGCCCATGCTTGTTGCTAGAAAGTTTCACAATCTGCTCTGAAGCCAGGAAAGGTTCAATGCGGGCCAAATCAATATTGCCCACACCTAAACTCTTCGCCTGTTCGAGCTGATTCCAGTCGAAAAGTTCAACAGAGAAGTCGGCAGCAACTCGAGATGGCTACATAATTTGATGAAAATCGGACTACAGCTACACATCATGCATTTGAGACGTACCACAGAAATTTCGAAATGTTCATTCCACTCTGGAGCGACTGTCTTCTTCTTTGTCTGAGATTTATACACCTTCTGGTCGTTGAGGGTGAAGATGGCATAAGGGTCTGATTTGCCACTTCTATCAACTCCTGGAATATCGTTCCCATCAAGGAGGTCGATGCGGAGAATGCCTTGGTCTGAAATAGCATGTCAAGGAGAAATTTTCGTAGCTACTGGAACAAATGCTCACTATTGATGCTTTCCTTTGCATCCAGTTTGACGGGTACCGGAATATAACGAGATTCAATAATGACAGTGGCATTGATCTTGTCCTCCTTGTCTTTCATTTCGTACGTTTTGGGTCCACTCTAAGAGTTATACGTCACAACCAGCGAGAGCCAACATGAACTAAACATACCAATGTGTTCTGTAAGAATTCATTCACGTCGCCCTTCCATTCTGAGATAATGTCGTCTTTATCATCCGATTCGTTCAAGCGGAGCCAGACACGGCCAAAGTCGACCTCCTTGACGAAGCCTTCGCCTACGTAACCCCATTGCGCATGAGTGCTGCGTGCTTTTATAGTGCTGAAGCATGGCCAGTAACCGTCATCGAGAAGAACTTCGAGGCGGGCTTTCTTTTGGAGTTCACCTGAGATGACATGGAAAACAATGACTCCAGATTCTGGGCACAAGTAGTGAGCAAAAAGTAAAAAGTCACAGAAGACTTGAGAGAGCAAGTAATTTTCAAGACTTACGCTGAGCCAAGAGCTCTTCCGTCGACATCTCAATACCTTTTTCGCTTTCCTTGGTACTCTCAGGAACAGATCCAGTTTTGCTTCCGGTTTCATTAGTACCACTTGTATGACTCGTATGCACCGATCCAACCGACTCCTTAGACTCCTTGTTCTTAAGAGAAACCTCTTTTTTCTTCCCCTTACTCTTGATCGTTATTTCCGCTGGCACATCTTCATCTTCAGACGATGAAACCTCGTCAACGACACCATCATCCTCGTCGTGCTGATTCATCACGAAATTGGACATCTCCTGATCGGATTCAAACTTGACGTTCTTAAGCGCGAGAGCGGGTATGAATTCAGCGGTGTAATGCAGCGTTCCCTTGAAAGCATTTCCACCTTCCTGCCGGAGTGGTGCACTGAACGTCTTGACGCCGTTTGACCGGTAAGGGTACCGAGTGTCTTCGGGAGCAGGTACAGCAAGTTCGGAAATGGCAAGTTCTGCAGAGCCAAGTGGACGGTCCTTCGTAAGGTGTTGATAATCTATGCACTCGAGCATCATAGACTGTCAGAACGTTAGGTGGATAAAGTTCATACTTCAACAAACACGTACCTCGCGCAAGGAGTGAATAGGGATGTAGATAATCTGATCCCAGAAAGGGTTCAAGTCTATAGTAGAAACAAAAAAGTCAACAAGTCAGAAAGGAAATGCATTCGAAAAAACGTACTGTTGTTCACAATTTCCGTCCTTCCCTTCGTCACGTTCTCCACCTGAACACGAACGTAAGGATCACTCTGTACAAAAAGTTAGATGTCTCTATACATCTACACATCAACCAAGATCCGACCTACCTTGCCACCAAGCATCACCTCCACATTCTTCACATCAACTGCCTTCTCCAACACCAACCTCACCACTCCAATCGGAGGCTTATAGTGATTTGAACCATGCAACGCTCCTGCCATCGCCAACGGCTTCCATTCCGCCGATACCCTCATCTTGCCCTGTTTACACCCACTCAGTGGGAACCAATCCCTGTTTTCCAACTTCTTCGCAAAAATCAGATCCTCGAGCTTGATCGACATGTACCCAATCACAGGATCCTTAAGGAAATCGCGCTCGTCGACGATTTTGACCGTGATCACAGAGCGGCCTTTGTCAGTGCAGAGAAACTCATATGGGGATTCCCAGACGGGGCTATTGGTGTGTTTGAAGATGGGTGTCTGGAAGGATGAAGTAGTGGAGTGGTTCAGGTAGACTTTGGCAAATGGATTAAGGTCACCCGAAAGAGATTTAGTTTGATCCAATTCCTTGGCTTGATGCAGAACCAAACGTACAATGCCGACAGCTAAAAGAACATCAATTAACGCACATGCAGACCTTCATCAGTCCGAAACTCACTCGAATCCATGACCTCCTCTTTACCCGGCTCAGGCTCAACAACTGGGAAGTAATGCAAGTCGAATCGCAATTCGCCACGGTTCTTGCCGTCCTTTAATAGAGGCGAAATAATATCATCCTGCGTCGCATCCTCCAAGAGCTTTGACAACTCGAAAGAAGCGGAAGAAAGTTTGGTGTTCTTTAAGTGGTCGTTATTATCGAAAACATTGAAAAGGATGGATTCATTCAGGTTGCTAACGAGGATATACATAGTTTCCATCCATGTCGGGTTTGTTCTACGTGAATAAACAGTCAACAATCATTTTTGCAGAAGGGAAGGACTTCGCGGAATGACGTACGTATTCGACTTGTACCTCGTCTTTGCAAGTTCAGCACGGTCGTTGATGCTCAAAGTGACATATGGGTCGCATGTTCCACCGAGTTTCACACCCTGAAGATTCCTGGCAGCACGAACGACGACTTCAATCACACCAACAGCTGCATCAAGAGGTTTGCCGGAAAGCATCTGCTCAAGATTGAGAGTGAACACATTGGGGTCATACATCATAGGCCCAAGAGTGGCATGCGTCATGTCCCGTATGAAAGTCGATAATCCTGGAAGCTAAATTCACTTCATAATTAGTAATCACGAATACCACGTATGTCTTCAGAATCACAAACTCACATTGGCAATGTCAAACCCAAACGTGTCGCCTCCAATAGGCTTCAAAACAAAATCGATGACTGGCTTTTCTACAAAAGTAATGTCCACGGTCTGAACATGCGGGAAATTCGTCATGAGTTTCAACTTGATCCTCAAAAAGCCGCTGAATGCTATGTCTTCCACTAAAACAGGTAAAGCGGCCGAGGCAAAGGACTTGCCCACGCGGATCGCAAGCGCAATCTTTGGGTTCACCTTGTTTTTCTTCTGACCCTCCGTCATATCCGAGGTATCGTTCGGCGTGAAACTCAGAGCCCAATCCATCATAACTATATCATCTTCCGTTTTCATGAACGTCCGCACTTTATCGATCCTCGGTGCTTTATTGCCCAGCGTAAAGTTTGAAAGCCTCAGCGAATCCAGAAACGCCGGCGTATTCTGGCTGAGAACCTGATCTACCGTGGAAACGATCGTCGCAGATAGCACGGGCTCATAGATACGCCAGAAGCGGTCGAGAAAATTGTTGAGCCATTCGGCGGACTCGTGTTCAGAGGCAAGACGTGATTTGACGAGCTCACGTTGGATGTCGTCTCGTGCGCTTCGACGGAAGCGTTGTACTGAAGTACTGTAGTATGTATTACAGACGGCTAGAAGAATGAAGAGCCAGCCCAAGCCGAGGTGGAAGCGGGTGACAAAGTGCGAAGTTAGGACCGCCTGTTCGAATATACTGTTAAGCAAATCCCGACAAAAAAAAGGGTATGACACACGAAGATGATTATCCCCGCATTGTGATACCACTCGCCATAAAACTGCTCCGCGAGAAACAGATCTAAAACCGCTCTATTCCTAGCCCCCACAGAGGTCAAGGGTGCTTCATCAATACCAGACATCTGTCTCCATCCAACCTTATACCAATCCGGAATTTCATATGCCTGTTTACCAGGTAGGGCGCCAGGGACGCCTTCTTCTCCAGCACCATCATCTTCAATGGGTGGAGCGGGTTCAGCGCTGTTCGGGCCCTCGGTGCCAGCAAAGTCCTTTGCGGAGACTGCTTTTTCACCATCGTCTGTATCTTCGATAACAATGGTGGGCACGGGTTGTGGTGCACCTTTCGGTTCTGCAATGTCGATAGCTGCGTAAAGAGATTAGCTACAAATGTTTTGTAAAATATAAAACCGCAAGGAAAAGTTCAGAAGTGAGCAAAATAATGAACCCAAACTTGAGCTATGCTCGGCGCATCACACACTTTTGGTTCATCGAACCTCTCCAACAGCTGGAGAGATGCAAAAAGAGCAGATAACCGCAAACGAACCTCGCTCAGCTTGCTTTTCCTGTTTCTTGATACTCCCGATCTTCTGGTCCTTTCCTTTGGCTACTTGTGCGGCCTTCTGAGCAGGAGACGCGTCTGGATCAAAGCTATGCAAAGGTAAACTCCCTTTCTCAACATCGTTCTGGAGTGCGACGTGCGCTTCAGCTGCTGCGGAGGGTGCAGGTCCCATGGGCCCGGGGTTGCTTGGGTTGGTTGCCGCATCCCCGTTGCCTGTGTCGGGGGCCATAACTGGTAGATGTAAACGTATCAGGAAGTATCAAGGTGTCCACACTTTTGACGGCAGAGAAGGAGATGGAAGAAGGACAAGATGAATGCGGGCGCAATCAAGAGTCCATGCCTGATGTCACCAACTCCTCTGGGAAAAGTCAACCAGAGGGTATGACACAAACTGTACACTGGCAAAATCCGTTGTTCTTTCATTCTCTCACTCAGCTGCTGTAGTAATCTACACATTCATAACGCGCTGTATCAAACAATTCCTATCTACCTTGGTGGTCCCTAGTCCTATGCCTACTAGGTCTTGTGCACGTGCACAATACAACTCACGCCACAGGCACCTTGGCAGATACTAACAGTAACACGAGGTAATGATGTTAAAATGTATGCGGGATTACAAATCGTAGCCTAGGTTTGGTCAATCCCAGTGACGTCACGGCCAAGCGTTAAACTCGGGTACTACGACACGGCATACTTATCTTCCCCCAGCAAGTTTGAGGATTGGACAGACCTGAGACTCTGACCATTCGACTGCAATCAAGACGCCATAACAGATGCACTGACTGCCAAGAGGTGCATGAAGCACTCAGCAGAGTGGAAGTCGATGCGGTGAAGGTGAGGCGTGAAGGGCATCTCCACTCTCGTCCTTCTATTCTTTGAACTTATACAAATCATCGACTATGTGGGCGCCAACCAGCGAAAGATGCGAGTCGAAGTTCGAAAATCATTCAACTCCTTCCAAATGCTTTATAGACCGTCATGCAGCTGACTTTTCGAAAGATATAAAGATCCGCGTGTTCCGCATGTGTCGCTTCCTCATTGACTGCACGTGTACTGGACGTTGGATGGTTACCTCAGCTTTGAAAGAGTCGTTCCGAACCTAGGGTTCAAGAGCTGCATGAGTGTCAGACAAAAAAAAAAGGTGCTAAAGCGCTCTTTCTCCAAACCATAGCTCGATCTTCTTGTCGTGTTCGATGGGTTTTGCTGAATCTTTGAGGTGTTTCTTCAAGACTTCTAATATCAAACCGACTTCAATTCCACGGCCGTATTTCATGCAGAGTGTTGCTTTGTTAAACATGTGCCGAGCCATACAAGTTCATTATCAGACTACAAAGGTTGAACCATTAGATCCTAAAAGGTGCGCTTGCCCATTTAAAGTTTTTTTCTGATCTCTTCTAGTTCCTGAGGACTTGGATAGCATCTTGAAAGACGTAGAAAATGCTCTGCGGTCCGCAACCGATGCCCAGTCGTCTGGCGGAAGCGCCGATGAAGCCTTTGAGAAAGCCACCGCGACACTTACGGAATTTTGTGCAAAGAACGATATACCGGTGTCAGTTTAGATCGACAATGTAAACATAAGACTTCTCACTCAGTCGTTTCTGATAGGGAATCGGAATCGCCGTTTAAAAACCTCAAATTGGCAAAGAGGGATGACAAAATGAAAGAAGACCACTTGTTCTTTGTGAAAAAACTTGCCGAAGAGGTTCTCCCTGCTCCTTCTTCGCTTAGCACGTTTCGTATCTTATTCCGTTCCCTCTTACCTCTCATTAGCGAACCGAGAAAATCAAATCAATGAACCGTATTAAACTTCCTATCACAGCATGGCCAGAAAAATTGTTCGACGATAAGAAACAGTGGACTTCCGATCTAATTCACTGTGAGTGTGACCCTAAACCCGATTCTTTTACACCTTTCAAGTAAAATGCTATTGCAGTTGAAATAGAGGAAGTTGTATCTTTGGACGTTCTTCTCGTCAAGATACGCGAAGCATCACTGGAACCCAATCCTGCCCTGCCCCGTTTTTCCTTGAGTCAGAACCCTCGGTTCTTCCAGAAATTTCCGTATAAACCGTCCGATTTCCCCCAAACGAAGGAAAATTTTAAGCTGTCTTTTGCCCCTATCTGTCCTCTTGACTTCTGGAAATCAGTGAAACAAGTGGCTACCAACGGGTCAAACAATCCCATAGACTTAATCGTAGATCGTTCCGAATCGTTGTCAAAGAAGGAAACTGATGTGTTCGGGAAGGAGGCTGAGAGAATTAGACAAGACTACAGGAATATCTGGCCTTTGGACGATAGTAAACCATGTTTCGCCGCAAGAGGTTTTATCTGACTTTATATTAATTTAGCTTACTGACGCCCATTTTCAGATATCACTGGTTCTTTGGTGTTTGTGCGACCGCAATCCCGAGCCGAAACCACAGTGAGCGCGACGGTGATTCATAGACAAATTAAACGATTAGCTCATGCGCACATACTTATAGCAGTCGGCTCTGTCATCGTCAAGCAGCTTAGTTAATCGTGGCGGTGATTCTGCTGCAACTCCAAATGAAAAACAAAGCTTGCAGGCTCAGAGTAACGCTTCAAATTTAGGTGTACGACCGACGACGGCACTCCACGCCCAGACCAGGCGACTGGAGCTGCCAGATGCCCGTGTACCTAATGAGACGAGGCCCTCCATGACACAAGTTTCATCCTCTGGCAACCCGCCTTCGACAACGCGATCTAAAAATGTTGACATTACACCACCCAAGGTGCCCGCGCCCAGTAACCCACGAGGCCACCACAAAAAACACCTGGCAAAATTTGAGAACAGCAGTACAATGCAAGCCATGGATCGGCCACGATTGCAGATGATTGAGGTTAAAGAGGATTCGTCACGATCCGGATGGCTAAAGAAGATTGTGGGTATGATTTTTTGAGAGTGACGTAGAATACCGTATTCCGCATATGTACTAGAGTGGCCAATTCTGCTAATGAAACCTTAAAAGGTGGATTGAGCAAATGCAGAATCGATGTCTAAGGCGACTAGGAGACACTGCCAAAAATCGGAAGACGGTGATAACCTCGGTGTTGAGTAGACGCATCGGTGCTCATTGTACGGGTAACCCGTATCCTTCAAATGGCCAGATACGGACAAACGGTATAGTTACCCCTTGGAAAAGAACTCCCTCAGGTTCGGCATCTGGCCTTTTCGTGGCCCAAGGGATAATCGATAAGTACCCGAGGTGACTCGGCGAAACTAATAATATCTGGGAACAACTTTGTCATAATTGAGCTATGAACAACAACGCTGAATATGTTCAGTGGTCACTACCATGCACAAAGCCTCATGGGTCCATCGAGGCGAACAAGAATTCACTACGACGTGCTTGTATCGTGGTCCAACCGAGCACTGGTGTTGAATTCGTATTACCTTCATGGTGCGTCCTATACTCTTGGACATATGGACAAATAATTTTCATTGTGTGTCAGGTATTGACTTGCATTAGACACCTCTTACCCAGCTTTCTTGATGCGACAGATCGTCGTGCTTCCTTAGGATATGAGTACCTTTCCTCGAATGCTATAACACATACGAAAGCTATTGGCGTCGCACGGGTGGTAATTCAAGCGATAAATATAGGAGAGAGCTTGCTCAAGTCACGTCCTTTTGTTCGCTTCCGTGTACAAAGTTGCGATGAGAACCGAGGGTTCATGCCAGAAAGTAGGACGTATGTCCAGCTTTTCCTTCCAACAGCTCTTTCGATTAACGTGTAAAGGAAGACAGTCACCAAACTGTTTATCGGAGGAAAACGACATCTTGATTTATTCTCTCCACGAGAACTTGGAGTTCAACGTTTTGAATGACCACAGGATCTGCAAGCCTAGTTCACTTGGCAATGCCATTTTCTCCCTTTCTGTCCTCGAAAACGACCCTAGGAAAGTTGGAGAAGAAATATCAATAACAAAGGGATCATTCGCAAAAGGGTCACTATTGTTTAACATCTTTTACTACCCCATAATCCCATTAGCAGATGAGAAGTTTGCGTTATCAAGTAAGTCACATATTACTATCTGAGATTTGCTTACATTCGCCGGAATCTCAAGGAGCAGGCCTTGTTACTATACATCTCCACGAAGCAAAGGGTTTCGGTTGGGAAACGTATTCTCAGCAGGCAAAAGCCTTGGCAGTTAGCATTGGCCTGGGTTGGAATGACACGCCAATATACCAGACAGCACCCTCTTATTTCGTCGACCCAGCATTTTGGGGATCTTCATTCGAGTTTTTTTGTGTGGACAAGACTTCGACAAGTATCGTTGCAAAATTGGTTGACCATGATGTATCCAGGAGACCTGTTGTTTTCGGCCATGTTTTCATGTCTTTGCAAGACATGCTGGCGGCTCAGAATGAAGGGAAAGAATGGTGGCCCCTAACAGGTAGTCGAGTTGGACAGCTCAGAATGACTCTGCAGTGGCGGTCGGTAGAGATGGGTCCAGTATCTTGAATCGAATCCTATGTATCTTTAACTGTTATAATCGGTCTTATTGGATCGTAAATCCATATACTACATAAACCTTCGACAGCAAAGAGCAGGAGTAGCGAATTACTTGGCGCTAATCACCGTCCAATCGATCTCAGCCTGCTTTCCATACTTTTTGGCAAGCCATTCATTTGCCTTACGAAAATGACCATTGCCAAGGAAGCCTTTGTGTGCAGACAGGGGCGAAGGATGAGGTGACCTAAAGACAGCCGAATAAGTAATGATTAAAGAAAACACGAAAATAACCAACTTCAACAGGAGATGTTTGCTCTCGTTGACTCCAATGCTAGCAAAAGTCTTCTGAGCGGGTAGACCCCATGCCATGAGAACTACACCAGATATATCACTTTCGCGTTTCAAAACCGCACGAACCACCTGCGTAGTAAATGTTTCCCAGCCCTTCTTAGCATGAGATCCGGCTTTATGAGCACGAACTGTAAGGCTCGTGTTCAGCCATAGCACACCTTGTTTGGCAATGGGTGAAAGGTCGCTAAAAAAATACTCAGACGGCATCCGAAAGCGAAAATTGGGATATCATTACCCTGTTTTTGGAGCTTTGAATCCTGGAATATCCGTTCCCAACTGCTTATAGATATTTTTCAGAGAAGCAGGTGGAGCCGTTGGTGGAAGAACAGAAAAAGACAAGCCTCCAGATTATCGATGAGTAATTTGTTGTTGGATTTACATTGTCAAGTGTATTACTCACCATGCGCTTGCCCAACGTCATGGTATGGATCCTGAGGACGCAATCAGTCACACCAGCAATAGAGATGTTGATGCACTACAGACCTGACCGAGAATGACTACTTTGACTTGGTCAAGAGACGTTAGTCTTGACCAAGAGTAAATATCATCGACTTCAAGAATACGCGTCAGGAAGCTGTCAACATAGCATGTAGATAGGACAGTACTCTTCGGAAATACGGTATTCGCTGTGCTTTCTGATAACAAGAATTTTTTAAGCTAATGCAGGAAACATTAATATTTGCGAGCACGTTTTTAACCAAATCTCACCTGAACAAAGTAATGTTTCTTGAACTCAGGTTCTAGAACTGAAAGCCATGATTCTCCCATAGTATCGTATTCAAGATTGTCTAAGATGGCTTGTGTCACAATCGTGCTCTGCGACAATTCACGTTTTTCTTGTCTCTCAGTGGTGGTCGCATTAGACTGCCCTTCGACTGTCTCCGTTACCTCACTGCTAATGGAGACAACCTTCCTAAAAATATATTAAACCCAGCGCAAAGGTAGTATATAAGATAACTGACTTGGAGACCTTTGCCGATAGTGACACGGAAGGGTTTCTACCCCACATATCTGCTAATGTTGACGCTTTTCTCGCTGTCCTCTGAGTTGTTAACCCTGAGGATACTGCTGCTCCCATTTCTGTCGTGGTATCTTTTGGCATAATTGGGAGGAACAGGAAATGACTGGATGGTCATGCAGCATCATGTTGGATATTTATAATATGCCGTGTTTTGTTGACGCGTTGTTTATTAATATTCGCCTAAAGGGGATGCCCGTAGGCGTTCGCAGCCAATGAACACGCCGGTTGAATTTCAACCTATGGATAAACCTATGCTTGGTATGGAAATAAGTAAATAGTATTCACATAGTATACTTATGCGTCGTAGAAGCCTACGCAGTACACTACAAGTAAACTAATTCTCCGGCTAATCACTGGCAATTACTAAGTATAGGTTTGAATATTCGATAGCGCGTTATCAAATTATCAAAGATTCAGATTCGAACACTCCAGCTCCTCCAATTGTCCAAGAGTCCAATTTTGTTTCCTGTAATAATCTCAATTTCACATTCATTAACTAGTTTAAGTTTTCGACATGCCTGCTCCAATACCTGCCATACATCCCCAACAACATTGTGGATGATTCAGAAGTGCACAGTATTCAAACGTTCAACTGCCGTCATCATCATGTTTTCGCTAGGTATCTTGCATGTGGTACGACAATGAGCATCGTGGGACAAGCAGTAAAATTAAATAGATTAACCCAGAAAAGGAAGGAATTGCCTATTTCATTTTACTGCACGCGTGATTGCGCCCGTCTTGGCGGCCTTCTTCTCCGCATCATAAGCCATCTTGTTAATCTCCTCCTCAGTGGCAATAGACCGTTTCCCGAGTTGTCTAAATGACTGTGTTAGCACATAAAAAAGGAAATCTTCAAGAACTGGCCGTTTCTTCTTCTTGACGACAGGAAGATCATAGGGCTCATCGCCATCTTCTTCCTCGTCCTTTTCGGCTGGGGCCATAGAGGGTTTACACGACATCTTGGACTTTTTTTGGAAAATTACGACCGAGTCATCTGCACTTTTCCCGCCGATCTGAAGGAGATCCATATCTTCGGCCAGTTTGGACACTCTAGGTGTGGAACTTGCTTTCAATGCGGACTTGCTCGTCTTGGTTTTTGGTTTTGGAGACGGAGTAGGACTGGTTGACACAGGAACATTTCTTTTAGCTTTCGGTGTCTTGTTGGAAAAGGGTCCTTCCCAATCACCATCTTCGTCGTCTGAATCGGCATACGAATCATCGTCATCCTCTGTTGTCTGATTTTCATCGCCTAAATTACTTGCTGTTGTACCGGAAGGCGCTATGCTACTGATATCATCATCGTCTTCGGCTTCCGTCTCTAGTGCTTCTTCTGTATCGGAAGGCAGGGGAGAGGGATCTGGGATGAACGGGCGCTCCTCGACAACGACCCGAGGGGCCAGACTTGATTTCCTTTGCAACTTGGGATGTGGTTTTGATGTGGTTTTGTGTGCCAATGGTGAAAACAAGAATGTACCCCCATTTCCTTCACCATCTGTGGACATATCGTCATCAGGCTCGCCATACTCAACCTGTAATTTTCTCTTGAATCAATAAACCCGGGGTCATTGGAAATAATCGTACCAAGCTTGTCTCCACAAGTTCTTCGTCTGATATATCCTCACCAAATGCGACTCGCCTCGCTGGCTTCGCTGGACTGCCAAAAAGCCCCGACTGATGAAGCATGTCAATCTTTGCATCGGTTTTTATCTCATTTTGCTCCCACTATGGAATTGAGGATGGCAAGTTACAATAAAGGGGAAACCCATATGACTTTACCTCAGTAATGAGACGCTTGGAATACATGTCCTCCATTTTCCCCATGCGTTCTTCCATCTCTCGCATGACTTCTTCTCTCGTTTCAGCCTCAATCATTGCACATCTCATCTCTGCTTCATAAAGCTATGAATACACTTTAATAAAATTGCACACACGAATATTATAATGCTTTGTCATACCTGCAGACGCAAGTTCTCGACTTCATCGAAGAGAGTATCCACTAAAGGATTGATGGGATAGTCATCGTCGTTCTCCTTGTCCCCATCATCGTGCGGTTCGTCCTCTTCAAGACGGTTAAAATAATTATTCAGATAAACTGACAAAAAAATGGTTACCTTCCAGAACTTCCAAAACGGCCTCAGCGGTAATTTTCCCTTTCCCGTTTCCACCCATGGAAATGTGAACTTTTCTCGAGTAAGGATGTGGCACAATATCTGGGTCCTTCAGAGTCAAAGGACCAAGTTGCCTGATCTTGTTGCCTTGCGTCTTGCCAGGACCGATAACAGATACGCGCTGCACTGGAGCAGGTGCCGGAGTAATATGGACTTCCCTGGCGAGCGCGGCGAACTTCATGACATGCGAATTTTCATCGTAACCAGTGTCATAGGGATTAACGTTGACAATAATCACCTGTGAAACACTGTGAGATTTATCGTCACGACGGTCATAAACGAAGGCGTACAGTTTTGCCATCGCCAATGAAGTAGTCCATGAGCGCCTCGGTCAATTTGCTATGCCTGAAAGGGATAATCGCTAGTCCTTTTTTAACGTCGCGTGTATCTAGTCGAACACCTTTCATTTCCTGAGCCAGACTCATCGCAATTTTGCGCTGGTTGGAGCGCATAACCTCTAGACACTGCCCCAGTACCATAAGAGACTTGTTAATGTTGCCCGCCTCCTTGAGGCGGTCCCCTGTGGTTTGTGTGTGCTTTGTCCTCTCGGACCCAGCAAGGTCTACAAGCGTTAACCTCGAAATCTGAAGGGAAGTCGGATCCTGGAGGAACAAGATTTAACATTATAAACAACGATAATAAGGACATACATCTTTCTCGCCCTTGTGACCTCGAACAACTTTGATGATAACCATTCCATGACTTCTACTACTCTCCCGGTTCGCTAGAGTTCCAAAAACGTGTCGATGTAGTTGCCCTAGCTTGACGAGTGCCTTGGCCTCAGCAGCACTCCGTACACGAAACTGACGAAGTCCAGCAATATACTTTCCGTTGCATTCGGTGTCCATCGAATCTGAAGGCGGTGAGGGCCTCAGAAGCAGGGCTTGTCTCGTCAAAAGCAGGGACTTCGCGCCTGGGTGTCGACCTTTAGTTTGGGAACCTGATTCGTCTTTCACAGAAGCAAGAAGGTCATAGACCTTTTCGTTGTAGACTTCAGCATAGGAAATCCAAACGGTGTACTCGTAGTTACGATCAACTTTGACAGAGGTGGGGTCAGCATCGAAATGGAGTTCAGTCATATTATCAAGTGGTCCGAGAACCTCCGCCAAAGCAGGCTCAGGCAAAGTAGGAGCAGGGATGTCCACTTCGTCTGCAACCTCTACGCCATGAAGACGTACGGGGCGATACTTCAGGGTATGGTCAGTATGATATACGTTGTGAACACTACCAGCTTACTCTTCCGTCTCCATGCAATCCTTCAATGCTATTAAATATTACGTCGAGCGAGCGAGGAAGAATACCGGCATTTCCTCTTTCTTTGTCACCTTGCACGGTATAAGTTTTCCCGGAATTCGTGACTCCATATGTGAAGAGCAACGAATTTTGCCCTTCCAACACGCCTTGAACAAGCGGAAGAGTCGTTTTTGTGAAAAAATCCGATTGCGTGGTATTTGGAAGAAACACATGTGAAAAAGTGTAGATCGAAGAGGGTGGCAGGGTGGAAAAGCGGTACTTCGACCGACCATCCTGTTGGTCATGAGGGTTGGTCATATTTACGGTTAAATCAGACAAAGGTGTGAGATAAGGAGAAGACATGGGCTCGTCCTCTCCAAGGTGCGGTCTAATTCGCAGGTATGCCTAAATTTCTGCTTCAGAAAAGAGAAAGGTGATGGATAAGTAGAACGCACCATTATGGAATCGCGGTCAGTTTCTGCCACCTGCTTTAAGGCTTTGCGACCCGAAGGCGTTGTTTTAGGCATTTGAACATCGACAGCGTTGTCTTTGCTGACGAGTGGCTTGCGTGCGATAGTTTTCTTCGTGGTCGTTTTCTCAGTATCGGCAGGTATTGCAGCCGTCTTCGCAGCAGCCCGCGCCCTAGTTATCCTAGTTGTAGTTGGAATTTGAGTCGTTGTCGTTGTCGTTGTCTTTGCTCTTGTTGATGCTCTTGTTGCCGTTGTGTGCTTGCTGACCATGATGGATGTTCAAGCTCAAGGATAAATCTGAACAAGTTGTCCTTAATCCGGACGGCTCGACGCGAAATGCATCACGGTCACATGAATATCATTTTGCACACGTGATGTAACCAAAACGCGTATAACCTCGGTCCTCGAATCTCTGCTGCATTACTTGCAGTCAACCATATCTTTATATTTCTGATACGAGCCAAGCTATCTATCCACATAGTCAGGACTTTCTTGGATATAACCATGGCGGCCAAAAAGATATCCCCGAATCGCCGGAAATCTATTGCAGCTATAAACCACCATCAACCATCCTTGGTTCCCAAGAACAGAAGAAGGGCTCACAGTATAGTTCCTGGTGCTTCTTTGAGTCCGTTTTCTAAGTTCAGGCGGTCTTTGGTGTGCCTTTCATAAGACTTGCACTTTCTATTCCCAACGTTCTAACAATCATCATAGGTCCCGAGGAAAAGCATCCTGAAATCCTCTGTTAATGCTCTTAACGTTGATCTATTTTCTCAGCAGTCAACTTCTACCCTTGATGACCCTAATGTCACCTGTTCCATGGATCTAACACAAGACCTCTCGGCTCCTGTTCATGACAACACCACTCGCAAATCCCTAGAAAGGCGTGTCAGCTTCGCTAGTCACAAGAAAGTACTGTTTTTTGAGAAAAATCACTTGAAGAGCACCGGATCGCCTCGACCTTCTCCAAGTTCTATCCCTTCTCTCGACTCTCATCAAACAGTCGGCAATGAGAATAATTATCCTAGTCAGGCCTTTCGCAAACGACGCAGCTCAGCCCGCTACTCAAATGCTGGCAGCGAAGACATGGACTTAACAACCATCATAACTGCAGGCAATTTCCAAAACACGAGTTCCGCCATTTTGGAAGAAGAATTCGATTACGATGGTGATAATTTCGATGATGATATGGAGGTTACGGAAGCGATACCCGGTAACTTAATACGAAAACGTTCCTTGTCGATGGGTCGTCAACCTCTTTCACGGCCAGAGTCTAATTCGCCCATAAACGAAGTGGACGAATCTCAATCAGACATTGGAAATGACTCAATGCAATCAGAAGGGACATCAGAGGGGACACAATTCATGGAGTTCACTGTTCCTCTTGGTCAGTCTCTTCGCCCTCCGGCGGAGCAAGATGAGGTGTGGCTTGCGTTGAAGCAAGTGACCCATTCAGGAAATGAACCTTCCGAACCTGAACCAGTTTCTTGTGATTCTCCTCAGCAGCGCGGAAGCGATGGAATGGAACTGGAAGATGCGGTGGAGCGGTTGATGAGAGCTCGTGATTCTTTGCCTCTTTCGACACAACCCGCGTCCCAAGGCTACGTTCAGGATGATACATTCACCAGTACAGAAGACAGTTTTGAAAGCAATAGTGATGGTAACAAGACGCTGAATCTGAGCCAAGTTATAGGCCGTGTTAGTATGAATACGACCGCTCGCATGAGTTTAGGGTACCAAGACTCCAACATGGATGAATCCGAAGTCTACGGGAACATCGCTCAATCTACACCCCGCCAATCTTTGTTGCCCGCTGGGCCACCGTTGACTCCTTTCCAAGAGGAGGCAATTCCCGTTGAGCAAGTCATTCGGTCTACGGTTTTCCACCCTCCTCCCTCTGCCGCACGGTCTGCCGCCTCAACTAAAAACTCCTTGCCTTCTAGTTCGTTCTCTTTTACTCCCGGAAAGATTTCACCCTCCAAATCTAAGTCGATTTCAAGTCCCTCGAAGATCGCTAAACCGAAACCGACATTCTCTGCGGCGTTTGCTCCACCTGTTAAGAAACCCTCTCCCAAAAAATTCAATAATCCCGTCACCCAACCGTCAGTTAAACGGCCTCGTTCTGCACAAGACGACGAAGCGGAATATATGGACGCCGACAAACCGAGTCCCCCGAAGAAGCAGAGTATGGCCGAAACATGGATGGGCATAACTGCCCCGAGAGAGGAAAGTAGGAGCCCGCCGAATCCAACTACAACGAAGGCATTGGCGAATAAACCGCGACCATTGTCGCCGAGTAGGAAGGCGCTATTCCAGACCGATGCCTCTGCTACTACCACACCTTCAGAAAACCCGTCCCAGCCACAACCATCAGGAGTACGGCGCCCATCTGGATACTTTGCCAGGAGGAAAAGTCTTGCTGTCAGTTTCAACCCTCCTGCGAGCCAAGACCGCAACACACCGGCTCCGCAATCGCCCAAGAAGTCCACCATCGCTTTTGGACGGTCAAGTCTAGGACCACCGTCTGCAAATGCCTGGGATCGGTTTGACAGGGATTCAAACTCTGAAGTGACAGAGAAGGATGGGGATATTCGTGGGGTTGCCCCTCTGGCACCAAGAACACTAAGCCCGGCTAGGCGGTCGCCAGCTCTTGAGCCCGCGTCTGAGCCCGGATCGCTTTCGCCTGACATGCCCCCCGCGCCAACTATTACAATCTCTTCTGCTACTGACACTTCCGAAACACAAGAGCTGTCACAAGAAATGGAGATTGACATTGATGCCACCCAGCAATGGCGAGAGATGGTACAACAGACTGAATATGAAGAGGAAGAAATAGTACGAACAAGCTTCCCTTTTATCTGCTTAGTCTGATTTTGCGTAGCCCGTTATCTCCATATCTCGGTTCTTCCAGATGACAGGAATCAAGTTTATGGATGAGCTGACGGCTCCACGTCGTTCAGTCCACCCAGGAATGCAACTTCCTCGCCAACCACGCAATGTAGACGACATTCCCTTAGCTGAGTTCGTCAAGGCCATGTCAATTGACGTTCCCCAGCTTGATCTTTATTCCCGAGTATCAAGAGATCTCGAAGGGTGGATAGAGAAGAGTAAAGTTGTTTTTGCCGAAGCAGAAGAAGAGGCGGCAAAGGTTACACCGGAACTGTTCGTTGAATATGCCAGAGCCGACGACGAAGGACGAGCGGAACTCATGGTATAATGCTCTTCGTATCCAATCTGCTCATTTACTCATCCAAACGGAATAGCATCAACTAAACTTGATACGAACTCATACACGATATATGGCTCGGTCTGATTGGTATGACTGGAAATACCAATGGGTGGAAGGTTTGCGTGTAACCGCTGAAGAGGCTTTTCGCTCGCTCGAAAACGTATGTTTTAATTTTCGTTGTTCCAACTTGCAACTCAGTCGTCTTGTAGGATGCTAGGATATTGGAAGGACTTCAGAAAGCAGCCGATGCTGTCTTGCCTGACTTGGAAAAGGAATACGAACAGGCCATGAAGGAATTAGAACAGGAGCAGGCTGAAGTGACAGACATAGAGTCATGCGATCAGGACTATCTCAATGAGCTCAAGGCGACCATCGCAGAACAGAAGTGAGTGAAATTACTGTTATATTTGGAATATGTACTCAACGAGATCTAGTATCGAGATTGAGGCTCTGAAAGCTGAGTTCTCGGAGGCAGTGGAACAGTCAAAGTGGATGGATGAGAAACTGAATGAAATGGATTCACAAATACTCAAAGCTCGGAACACCATCAAAGCAGCAGACCGCATACTACATATGAAGCAAACATCAACACGATCTGAGGTATTTCGACTGAAAGGTAATTATTGCCACTTTTGTCACTTTCTCGCTAGTTACATGTCTTTTAGGTGAACTAGAGGCTTTAGAAGATTTACATATGTTCCGCATTACCAAAGTCAACACCGACCTCTTCGAATACGTCTACGCCTCGTTTTACCTGGTTTCTATTCCTTGCAAGAACTTTGTTCCAATTGTGAGCAAAGTTCATGTTACACGATACGAGAGGGGAACCACCACTCGCAAGGATGATTTCCCAAAACTGAGCTCATTCCTCCTTACTACCGCCAAGTACCTTATTAATGAAAGCAAAGATCTTACTGTTCGAGAGGTGAGCACTTTGTAGTGTCTTGAATCTCCCAGGCCTCAATCGACCTCTGCAGATCATGCATCGCCTGAGTGACTACTGGTCGGCTTGTTCTCAACTTCGATCACAATTGACGCTTCTCTCTATCAAGTACCCAGTTGAAATAGTCATTCCTCCACTATCGACGCAAAGTACTCAACCGTCCTTCAAAGCAGAAGCCCAGGTCATGTTCCCTTCGCTTCGGGCGAAAGCCTTCATCTCTTTCATATTTTCCCTCAACACAATATCTCGATGGCCGTTATCTGTTGGATCAATACAATGTGAGGTTGATGTGGCCTATGGAGCTATGGAGTGAGAAAACTTTTTCTCTAATCGCCTCTTGTCATCACTGATGAATTTTCTTCAAAAAATAGCCGTTCTGCAATCTTAACTGCCGTTACAGATCGTCTCAGTCAGGTCACCCCTTCTGAAAATTATGCCTGTCTCTTGGATGCTTGTATTGAAGCTCAAGTTTTATATCACTAGGATGTACCTCGCATGTAATCTATTTTTATATTATGGGCATTTCTTGCTTTTACTATCTTTTCTTATGAGTTATTGGAATAAATATGGTCCATTAACATCATCATCTCATCAACAAAAAGACATAATACATATCAAGACAGACACAAGGGAGTGAATAGGGTTGATAGGACATCATCTAGAAATACAAATCGAGGTACAGGGGTTGCGGAGCGTAAGATCGTAGCAAAATAACAAATTCGTGGATGTCATAACTAGTAGTTCAAATCAGAATACATCAGCGACTTCGAGAAAGATCGCAACATACACTGAACATTTATCGTTAGAGAGCCGCTGACATCTGGTCGACCTGGGCCAGCAGAAAGGTCAACGTAGCGCGATCAGCATGCACAAGGTTCAACTCGACCTCGCAAGCGCTTGTAACCGTGCCCCACTTGGAGGCAGCAAGGCTAGCGGATGACTCCGCCTTCATCCTTGCCCGTTCGACGTCCAGTGCGCGGCGATGTGAAAGTCTCGCATTCTCCTGGAACTGCATCATCGTTTGTTGGAACGTCTCTTCCTGCGCAGTTCGTTGTTGTCGAAGGTGCTCCTCCAGCGCTGCCTTGAATATGTTCGAAGCCCGCTCTTCAGTCGTTCGACTCTGAGATTCCATATACTGAAGCTGCTTATGCATCTCCTCCATTTGGTATGCATGTACTTGCTTAAGATTATGCATCTCTTCCTCCATAGCCTGTATCTGGAAAAGTCTCTCTCTTGCAGTGTTCTCCATCGAAGCCAATTGCAACTTGACCAACGTGACCGTCGACGAATCGACGGCAGATTTAGAAGCGTCGGGCGTAAGACGATATTTGTGATGTTGAATACCATGGTGATGGACTGCAGGGGAAGGCGTTACTTCTGGTAAAAGGACTTGAGAAATAGAGCCGTAGCCGCCGCCTGGTGAGTCAATAACGCTGAGAGCAGGGCTATCAGGAAGGCCCAAATGCGAGCTTAGCGCAGGCGACGCTGCGCCAGATTGGAAGGGCGCGGGCACATCTGCGAGCATACGACCAAGCTCGTCTTGATCCATTGTTCTAGACGCATCTGCAGCAAGCTGTTCCCATGATAAGATGGACCCTCGAACTGCCTCGCTATTCATTGGGCGTACTGGCGGCCTAAGAGAAGAGTTTGATTTATTAGAACCAGGAGGATCTGGAGAGACATAAGATAGATTCTCTCGAGTTGGTAATCGTGACTTTGAAGGTGTTTGAGGATTGCTTCGTTTCTTTAGAGCATGAATTCTTGGCATAGCTGGCGTGGGCGCACCCAACGCTGCCACAGGAGCAAGTAAGAGTTCGACGTTCTCGAGATCGCTGTCGTCCGATTCGCTATTCACTTCAGAGATGTGCGACATATTGCTTACAGAAGCATTAGGTGTTGTTTTCTTGGATGTCTGGCGAGAATGGCGAGAAAGAGGAGACGGCGAGTCTCGGCTAAATGGCATTTTCGATGACATTCCTGAAGATTTGACATCGTTTCCGGAACGAGAGAGTCCAAATTTGCTTTTGATTCCAGATGCCTTTGGAGTGGCATTCTTTGAAGATTTAGGTGTGCCATTTGGATAAAGGGATGCAATTGAAGAACTAGATGACGGTGGTCGTGGGACAGTCGAAGATGCGGATGTCTTAACTATTTTAGTTGGTCGGGAAGGACTCAACCTAGGAGAAGGATGCGTGACCGGTTTAACTTTTGAGGGCGTGGAAGGCGTAACGTTAATCGAGTTTAAATTTGCTTTGAGAGCGGCTCTCTGAGGAAGAGGACTGATAGGGCGAGACCTCTTCTCAGAGGGTGACACTGATGGGGGTAGTACTTTTTGTTCCTTCCTCTCGTCGTCCGATGAACTCAGCCTTCGACGAGTACCCGACTTGACAGGAGAAGGCGGCTTCTGAGGCTGAGAATCATTAACAACCGACTTTGGGCGATATTTGGGAAGGGCAGAGGAAGCGGCGTTGACGTTCTTCGGACGAAGGGTGCTGGACCTTGTCTGAACACCTGGCTGGGGAGTGACTGGCTCTTGCGTTGAAGGCCGAGGTGGTTGGTGCTGCTCATCTGAAGATGAACGAGCGTATGAGCCAGAAACCCGCCTGCGGGTGACCGTCTTTGAATCGGGGGTACCTGCTCGCTTGGCCGCTGCTTGCGAAAGTGGCCTGATGATATCGCCCATCGATGCACGGGGAGCGGCAGGTGGTGGATGTGATGTGAAAGTACTGGACCGGCGAGAGGAGTCTTTGACCTTTTTTGCATTTTTGGTGGTGTCCTTGCTGTCTTTGCTTATGACATCAACCAAGGCCTTGCTCATCGAGGCAAAGTTGAGAGAACGCCTGATGGAGGACCGGGTTGCTGCTGGCTTTGACTTTGCAGGAGTCAATACTGCGGTTTGAGTTTCTGCAGGCATTATAATACGCAGTTCGTGAAAATGAAAGAGTCTCAGAATTATCACTCGTCGCAGACCGAGTCCAACATATGAATTCTCATCACCACTTTCCTTTCTTGGTCTCACAACTGTTTGTCTCTGTTGGGACATGTTCGGTCACTACCACATAAAGCGTCCAACCCCTTCCCGAGGGAGATATAAGAACACTCCCATAGTAATAGCATTAATTAATGTGTACCAACTTCCCTCGAGAACCAAACCCCACCAAGGAACATCCACCACTTGCAAGCGGAGCAGTATGTATGGTATCAAGAAATACCGTGGCTCCAACAGGGGGGTGGGCAACAATGTTGGAACCACACAAACAGGTAGCAGCAATATCTGCAACAGGGTCTTATCTTTGCCTGCAGGAAAGTAAGTAGCCAATTCTAGCTAAAAGTAAATGGCAGTCACCTATACGCAAAAACCATGCCCAAGCACATGCTAGGTAAACGGGGATCAAAGCATAAGGCACTAATGGATGAAACAGATATATCCGTCGCCACACATAAAATGTGTAGTGTCTGTTATCCGACAAAAGGAAAGGGTGGTGAATTCTATACATAGGTGACCAAGATAAGTGTTGGTCTTTACATCCGGAAAACAAGACAGCCTACGTGAACAGTTTCACCGTCAAACCCATAACTCCACAAATGGCGAACGTGCGGAGTGTACGACTATAGAGTCAGTCAGCTGACAATTTTCACTCAAGGTTCAAAATTTAAATCGAGCGTACAATTTACCGTTAAACATGCGACTCCTAATATCGTTGATCAAGGCCAGCAGACCTCCTGGATAACAGACAAGTGCTGGCCAGCCAAAGAACGTGGTTGCAGCAATGAAGTAATACAGTTGAGGTATGTGAAATGAGGGTATATGGTTCGACTTGTCCCCTTCGAAATACATCAGTGATAAATGAAGTCGGATCTAAATATCCGTACCCATTACTATGCCCCCATTCCATATGACGAATGCCGCGAAAACAGTCAGCACTAATGCGTATGGCACAAACGATGGGAGGATATCAGGCAAGATTTTGGGGAAGTCCAATATAGATCGGAACAGATCGCCTGATTGAATAATGCCCTTCAACTCATTCCATCGCCAAGTTTACGAAAATGACTTACTAGGACCAGCAACCAGGCTCAATGGATCATGAAACTCAGCCAAAGGCGATTGTCCCGGAGCCGCACGCCTAAAGCGTAGGTACATAAGCTGACTGGATGCATACGCATAGATCACCCAAACGATGTTTGTCTGTCTAAATGTGCAACTCAAGAGACCTAGCTGTGATCATCAACACTTCACTCGAATACATTCGTATCACATAACATACCAAAGCCGCAAGCCAATGATCGCCTTGCAGTGCAGCTACCACCGTCCACACGACGAGAAGCACACTGGGTACCTCGGTATAATATAGGAACCCGAAAAACCAAAGAATAGGGAATGCCGAGAGGACGATCGCCTCCGGTACAGGTGATAAGATGTGGCTACGGAGCCGTTCACGTTTGTAGTAACAAACTAGAGGGGTCAACGCAATCGGAAGAACGAGAAGGGTTAATAGAGGTGTTAGCCGAAGCATAGAGACATTGCATTTGAACATGAATAAGCGTTTCAAAACGTAAGATAGCAGATACCTAATGATAAAATATAAATTGACAGTTAATACAAAAGGTCAGCAAAAACGCCTTACAGCCCAGGTGGTGTCGTAATTTTTGGATCCCATGTTGAAAACTCTCCTCTACAGTATGCCTGGGCTTGTGGGATATGAAACGGTTCGTCCTTGAGGTAGCCAGCGAATCAAACGGTTAGCAAGTCGAAAGTGATCGACGTGGAACGCCAGGTCATACCATGTATGGTTCGGTTACGATAGTATTGACCTCCTTCAGCACTATAACGCACAACATGCAAAATAATGGATAAAGAGTTGCCATAGATCAACATGGACAATAGTCAGCGGCCAGAAGTGATAATCTATTTTTAAACAATCCTGTCCTCGAACTGTGACTTGAACACAACTTGACAAACGTTGAAGAGGTATGTGAGCTTGTTACTATTAGATACCCACTGAAGTATTTCGATGGTATGAATAGATTCATGTAAAGAACATCTTCAAGATGCATTGTGAAGATGGGAACGATATTATCACCCCTGTGACAACAGACGACCCTCATGCAGAGCTGGCAGCCGTCGAGGCTCAAATGTCCAGAATCTCTGCGACTTTACAACAGCTCTTGACGAAAACTCACCTGCTAAAGTCCCGCATTAACGATATTGACTCTCCCTTCCTGCGTTTGCTTCCTGCCGAAATCATCTCGGCAGTTTTTGAATTCTGCACACCATCCTGGACCTTGTACAATGACACGTCCAACTGCACCAACGAGCCCAATCCTTTGAAGCTTGGATCCATATGTACAAGATGGCGGAGAATAGCTTGGAGGACACCGACCTTATGGGCGTCTTTGAGTCTCTACATCACACCGAAAAACTACTCTTCCCAAATTTTGCTTTTGGATGAATGGATCAGTCGTTCTGGAGACCTACCACTGCTCCTCAATCTCTCCTCTGATGATGAACAGTCATGGAGTGAACCAGATGCGCCAACCGCCGCCCTCGAAGTCATCAAAAGGTACTCTTCTCGATGGAGGTGGTTGCACTTGCAGCTACCGACTTCCTGTTATGCCAGCCTTCCTGGTCCAGAAACTCTTCTCCCCCTTCTTACCGCTCTCCACATCGATCCAGCAGGAGGGCAGACGGAACGTCGACACAAAGTCAACATGAGTCATATATCTCAAATCAAGTACCTCGGACTGAGCTGTGTCTACCTCACCTCCATGGTGTTCCAATTCGATCAAGTCACCCATCTCACCCTGCAATCTTTCTACGTCGACGAATGTCTCAAGGTTTTGTCCCAATCCCCGCAAGTCGTCGATTGTACGCTGAAAAGCTTCATCGAAGGTGATGATGGACACACTTTACCCGATTCCCCTGTCATTCTCCCTGCTCTAAAAAGATTGACATTGGATAATGTGAAAGACACCCCTATCGCTAGTCTGCTCCAAACCATTCGAATCCCAAACGCCATAGAATTGACGTATTCCAGCCGCAATCTCATTCACATCACCCAGTTGTGTGCGCTTATTTCTCGCTCGACATCTCTCAGAACATTCTCACTCATTGGGACGTTCGTCTCCAGTGAAAACATCTTCCTCCAACTCTTAACGGCGCTCAAATCGATCAAGGAATTTAATCTTGATGTCGTAAATGTTCCTACGACCCAATCGAATGCATCATCCCCTCTGACGGATGAAATCTTACAGCAATGCAATCCGTCAGCAGCAGCCGAATCGGGAACGGACTGTCTTCTTCCCGCGTTGGAAACCTTCAAGTACTCGGGATCTCAATTCTTTTCCTGGCCCGAATTTATATCGACAATAAAATCACGGTCACACAGCAATCAAAAAGGTTTGGAAGGAACTTCACAACAACGACCCATAAATGCTTGGCGCACTGTCGAGCTCCACCTCACGCGTCTTGGCTCCAACATATCGAAACCCTCTGCCCATCTAATGGCACAACTCGAAGAACTGACTCGGCAATTAACCTTGATGTTGCATTTTCCTCAAGAAACTGGAGATCAGGAGAATCACTCTGATAATGACATCGGGATGCAATAACGAATATAGCTAGAGATTTCTGCAGATATCATAGTTTTTGGCTATTGCCCTCAAATAAATATAGATGCCTGAACAGAACAACATTTTCCTTTCCAGCTCCCGCTCCCGCTCCCTTCTGTACTTACACGATCTAGCGTGCCAACCATTTGAACTTTCCGCATTCGTACCTTAACAACATCCCCACAAAATAAATGGGAAGGTTTATAGGCATGTAAACCTGAGAGTGTTTTTCGTTGAGAAACCAAATTGTTGAAATCGTGTTTCAAGTTCCGATGTAGCAACTACATTGCCCGAAATTTCGACCACCAAAATTCTATCTATTTGCGTGTTAGTCAAATGTAATCAATACAGTACTTTGAAAAAAAACGAAGCAAATCGGTTGAAGAATATCATGATGGGACATTTGCTCGCGTGCCGACATTGTGATCTCACAATAAGTGATAATAACTAGAGAAGCTTTGAAATGTAAGCACTTACATTATTTATGTTTGTCTCAGCATATTGAGCAAACAATAAAGCACGCTGCATGATCCATAAGTAAGTACCCCAAATTCTATTTTAACTACATCTTTAAATCGCGAACAATTATCGAACAATTATGACTAGTCATGGCTTTTCCAAGTGCCGCCAGAACAGCTCGCACGAACAATGACCGCAGGACAAGTTAGGATCTCGTTGTAGAAGCGCGACTCCGTGATATTTGTCGCCAAGTCCTGCTCATGCTAAATATGGAAATACTGACACCATATTCAGAAATGATTGGAAACTGTACAATTTCATTTCTGAATAACAAACGGGTGAGGTCCTGTGGTTTTTGTATCACGGAACTGGGTGGGTGTTAACACCAAATAACTTGGGTGGGATATTTATACCAACGGATCCAGCATTTGTTTCTTATCGTCGAAATCGAGATCGTCTCCCTGAGATCCATAATAGGTGAGCATGCATGTGAGCGCTCATTGACTCGGAGAGACTCCCTAAGGCGATGTGTTCCATGTTGTTCCGTTGCTAAGTGCGCTTTCTGTGGATAGGCTTGACTCAACTTCACAATAGCAAAAAGCTATCATGAACAACAACAGACAGACAATTATTACTTTGAGATCCATCATGATCATGGTCGTCCCGGATCAATCATAATGCCATGATCTAATAATGTATAATTCTAATTATGCTTCACAATTGGGGATTGGAAAGCGGAGCACATATCCGCATAATGCATAATGATTGTATGACATATTCCTTCTCCCCCGTAACAGGAAAATACGCAAGGCAAGAAAGCAAACACAAGTCCACTGACAAATTAAAGGTCCGTTAGTTTGCAATGAATTCTGGCATCTGATATGGGTCTGCGTTTGCTTACCCACATTTCACATAAAACTTCCTAGTCGGAAAGAAAGGGACTCGGCACTACTTTATCACTGTTCGGTCTTCTTTCAGCCTCCCATACTGAGCAGCGAGTATGAACCGATCGCGATCTCCTGGCCGACAATTGTGGTGTCTCAGTGATTCCCATTGTTGAAACTAGTTTTCGATCAGTTGAACAATTACACCACAGCGGCCGCCGGAGACGTCGTTTCAACTGTATCAATCTAATCCAGAAGATAAACATATTCTGTGGGTAAGAAAGGTCGAACTACAGCTTGAAATCACTCAGGGGATAGGGACGCAAGAAGTTTCTATTGGAAGCCAACTCGAGAAATGCGCCAAGTACGCTAAGGCTTCCATTGACAAAAATCCACAAAAAAAGAATAATAAAAGTGTTATATATGAAATAGAGAATTCTCAAGCGAACAATGTGTATCCTGTATTTCAAGATTAAAAACCCGATCGGACCGATTTGATTGTAAGAACAAAAAGACCTGTCAATCATTTGATGGCGTGTTTCCATATAAGGTATATAGCCGGTTTGAACTCTCACATTGTAACCACAATAACCCGGGTTCCTTCATTGTCCTTTACGTGCTATGGTAGCATTTGGCCTCTGTAGGCAGGAGAGAGGTGATTTTATTGCTCTGGAATTAAAGATTATTTGTGGCCATCTGAACTCGCGGGAGGGGACGCATTGTTGGACTCTTACCGGGGTAATGGGCAGATAATTTCCACCCTGGCCATCTGACTCCATACGCCAACGATAGAGCGGCTTGTTATTGGTTCTAATTGTCTTTAGTCTTGGTCACGACATTTGCATCAACCTTACCCAACTTGGATTTCTATGAATCCCCTCGTGGGATGACAGGCGGGACTTATCTTAAGAACAGCTTTAAAGGGGCCTTTGCCGTCCCGCCATCCCCCAACTCGTGGAACATCCCTCCCCTTATCCTTCTTCACTAGTTGGACTGTGATGGCTACCCAGGATAGAACGGTCTTTGCTTCCGCAGCGGAGCGGTTTAATCTCTCCACACTTCGCTCTCGTCTTGTTCCGGATGTTCCTGAGGACATCGACTATATCATGGAGCACTTGAATGATCCCAACCTTGACTTGAATTCGCGCCCTCCTTCCTTCGTCTCTATTGAAAAGAAAAGCAGAAAGAGTTACCAGCCCGATGTCGATGCCGAGTCCCAGCTGGATTCTGATAAATATTCAACTTCGCGGGCGGAGTCGAGGATCTCAACAGCCATCGATTTCGACGAGTAAGTTGTGAACCCATTCAGTTTTGACCGCTTTAACATGTCCTATTAGCGAGTCTCCTTATCCAGAAGTGCGCGCCGCTGTAGCGAGTGTTGATGACCCGACGATGTTTGTCAACACCTTCCGCATGTGGTTTTTGGGTATTTTCTTCACCCTTTTTGTATCGGGGATGAACCAAGTCTTCGCTTTGCGCTGTGTGTATTTTTTTTTTCCTTTTGGTGTTTTCAACTAACATACACGACTTTAGACCCGTCTATCTTTGTTACTGGCATTACCGCCCAGCTCATTTCCCTCCCTTTCGGGCACGGCCTTGCCCGCATCCTCCCAAGGAAGCAGTTCAACACGTTCGGTTACAAATGGTCGCTCAATCCGGGTCCCTTTTCCATCAAGGAGCATGTTTGCATCACCGTCATGGCCAACGTTGTTGTTGCGGGTGCTTATTCAACAGAAGTCATTCTCACACAACGGGTCTTCTATGGCCAGATCACTCCTTTGAGTTATCAGATCCTTCTTGCAGTCGGGTCGCAGGTTCTCGGTTTCTCACTTGGTGGTCTCCTTCGCCAATTTGTCGTTTGGCCCGCCAGCATGATCTGGCCAGGCGCCTTGGTCAACTCGGCCCTTTTCAATACTCTCCATAAAAACTACGGCAGGAGAGACCGAAACCATATGACCCGCGAGCGCTTCTTCGTGATCGTCATGACCTGCAGCTTTGTCTGGTTTTGGTTCCCCGGATACATCTTCACTGCGCTCAGCATGTTCAACTGGGTTTGTTGGATTGCTCCCAAAAATGTCGTCGTCAATGCGCTGTTCGGCAGCATATCTGGATTGGGCATGAGCGTACTAACCTTTGACTGGTCCATGATTGCCTTTATTGGCAGCCCACTTGTCACACCTGTTTGTGTTTTTTTTAATACTTTTTTTTTTCAACTCTGGCTGACAAATTTCTGTTAGTGGTGGTCACAAATGAATACTGGTGTCTCCTTCATCATTATGTTCTGGATCATCGCGCCCATTCTCTACTTCACAAACGTCTGGAACTCAGCATTCTTCCCTATCTCTTCCTACAGACCATGGGATAATGCCGGCAAACCTTACCAGATCCGGAGGATTATTACAGATGGCATTCTTGACCAAACCAAATATTCGGCGTATTCACCTGTCTTCATGTCGGTTACTCTGGCATTAGCTTATGGCATCGCATTTGCTGCCTTCCCTGCCGTGTTCGTCCACACATTCTGTAAGTTGCAGTCTTTTAGATTTTTTTCATGTTCTAATTCCCAAGAAAATCAGTGTGGTTCCGCAAAGATATCATTCGTCGTTTCCGGAGCTCCCTGAAGGACGAACGTGATGTTCACTCTCGGCTCATGCAAGCTTATCCCGAAGTCCCCTGGTGGTGGTACGCCATCGTTGGTGTCGTTTCCTTTGCCTTGTTCTGCGGCGCTATCGAGATGTATCCCACCCAACTCCCCATTTGGGCCGCAGTCGTTGGCATTCTGATCGCGTCTACTCTATCCATCCCTCTGGCCATGCTTCAGGCTATTACCAATCAGCAGGTGCCTACTCAAGTCATGCAAGAGTTGATTGCAGGTTATATGCTACCTGGTCGGCCCATTGCCAACGTCATCTTCAAGACCATTGGTTACATTACTTGCACCCAAGCAATCAACTTTGCCGGTGATCTCAAGCTCGGTCACTACATGAAGATTCCTCCTCGCGTCATGTTTTCTATCCAAGTCGTTGCCGCTGTCGTCGCATGCATTTGGGTTTCCCTACTTCAGAACTGGATGTTGTCGAACATCGTCGACATCTGTACCCCGCGTCAGGCTCAAGGATTCCTTTGCCCGGGTTCGACAACGTTTGCTACTGCTTCTGTCATTTGGGGTGCTATTGGTCCCCGCCGCCTCTTCAGCCCTGGAGCGCCTTACTCTGGCCTGCTATGGTTCTTCCTCATTGGCACTCTCGCCCCGATTCCTTTCTATTTCCTTGCTCGCCGCTACCCATTGTCCTTCTACCGATATATCAACATCCCCGTCTTCTTCGCCGGTCTTGGCGCGATGCCGCCTGCGTCTGGAATCAATTACATCTCCTGGGTCCTTTGGGGCTTCATTTTCAACTATGTCATTCGCCGCTTCCATTTCCGTTGGTGGATGCGGTATAACTACATTCTCTCGGCTGCTCTTGACTCGGGCGTCGCGCTGGCCACCATTACCGTTTTCTTCAGTCTCGGATTACCCAAGACTGGTGGCATCAGATTTAAGTGGTGGGGTAATACGTAAGTAAAATCATCCATTTTAGCCTTGAACATCTCGCTAAACCGCTTCTCGTAGTGTCTACATGAACACCGCAGACGCAAATTTCACACCATTCAAGTCTGCACCGACGACCGGCTTTATTGGTCCTTCAACATGGTCATGAGTAGACGAATATTCTTCATTTTGAACTTTTTATTCATGAACTCTTTGCACGAACCACTCAAGTACAGAATCCTTTGGGGTTTGATTTGACTCAATATTCATTAATGATAAGGGTTATTACGTTTCACCTCTTCCATTCTTTGTATATCATATCCATAATATTTCATGTATACGTACGAATGCAATAACACACAAAACCGTCCAACTTCACTAGTAGCGGACTCTGATTGCGAGATGAGAAATTACATGATAGAGACAACATCTTCATAAAGGAGAACGTGTACGATACATGAAACAAAATCAAGCAGTTACACTCCAAATCCTGACTTCTCGACCAGTCGCACCCCAAATCTGCTTTCCCAACTCCCCAAAAGCGAAGTCTGACACTTCTCCGTCTTCGAGTCTCAGTAACTCCTCCCATGTTTTATGTGCGAAAATCCTGGCTCCCTGATTGCCGGCAACTCCGAAGAACTGAGCGCTAACATCATAGAGAACTTTGTTGATTTTGAAGTCATCGCCAAGCGAGATGCTCTGAGTCGCTTTCTGCTTTCGCAAATCCCATACAGCAACGGACGAAAGAGAGTTGGGTGCCAGAAGATGATACCCATTCTCGGAAAATGTGAGAGTGTTGACGGTGAAAGGGGAGCCGTCAGAGGGAGCTAATGATGCGGCAATAGCACCTGTACGAATGTCGTATATTTGTATGGTCGAGGAGGGCGTGCCGAGACCAATAAGGCACCCATCTGGATGGATCGAAAGAGAGCTGAAAGGTTCATCCGAAGGAACAGAACGGAAGACTTGGGAGAAGTTTGAGATGTCATGCACCGAGTAGGTCTTGTCCGTCGATGAAAGGACAAAGAACGACGACGTGGGGTGAACAGCCAAACCACTTATCTCTCCTTTATGGGTGCGAACAGTTGTCTTGGGAATATACTCTCCCGAAGCAGAGTCTAGGGCCCACGCTTTGGCAATTTTATCTGCCCCTGCCGACAGAAGAATGGTATTGTCACCCTCACGTTCGCGGAATGCTACATGGTTAATTTTCTTTGTGTGGCCTTTCAACGAGGCCAATACTTTGTCAGTGCTCTTGTCATACAGCTGTACAACCTTATCGTTGCCACCAGTAAGAAATTGTGAAGGATTGGTTTTTGAAAGGGCCAAAGATGTGATGCCAGCGGGAGAGGCGGAGTGAAGAGACGGAATGGTATGTGTGGGTTGGAATTCTTTTACCTCTCCAATGGTGGCGTAATCAGCAGAGGGCTTTCGCTTTTTGCGCACCGAGCTCAGTGCTTGATGTGTCTCGTCGATCTCAGCGACGATATTTGCAGGAAGGCCTCCCTCGACAGCGCCATTCTCTTCCACTTCCATGTCTTCTCCATTGGCAGCGGTCGTGGCTGCAACTCCCATTGAAGCATGAACATTAGCCAATGCACTAAAAGAAAGTAATTCAGGTTATGAGTGACAAATGCTGCAAATGAAAAACTTGCTCTCGTGCCGCGTCACGCTCGCGTATGAGGCGTGCAATTACTCTGCGAGCAGCATCTTCGTTATAAAGCGCGTAGCTGAGCTCCTGACGCGTCGCTTGGAGTTGTTGTTGCAGAGAATAAGTTGCCAAAACCATCGCATCCCATTCATTTTGGAAGAGGTGAAGTGCAGCAGGGATTGAGGTATGGGTTGGGGGCCGAGGTGGTGCGGTCTCCGGGGCTATGAACCGCACAAGGGTAAGACCATATCGTGCAAAACATGGACTAGACAAACTTACATGCATTAATAGGGATCAAATCCGATTCATCTAACTTGTCCCCAGTAGTAGGGTCTGTCCCATTTTCGTTTATATACTTGACAATGAGGCGGCGCTCATAGATCTTGCCAGACTTGTTAGACAAAACAGGTTCCAATGGAGGCTCTCCAGAGATAGCGCAAAAGGACATAGCAAATAATGTACTGTCCGGAGAGTTTGGTTTTGGAAAGAGTTTTTCGTCAGTTGGACCATTCGCTGTTTTCACTTGTTTACCCGCCGCATCTTTTCCTTTGTCACCATGTCCGAAAAGCAACAACGATTGGTGTATGCCATTATCGAATTCATAAACCAGTCTATCAAGGACGGAACAGTGAAGGCGGATGACCAAGACAGTCTAGAAGTCGCAAGTACGTTTTTTTATCTTCACCTTATTATTATCTGTCTTATGTGTTTCTGAACAGTCCAATGCATCGGTGAAGCGTTCGGGGTAGACCCATCGAACAAGGAACAATCTGAGAAACTCTCTGTGAAGCCTGCTACGCTTCAGAGTATATTCGATGTATTCATTAAAACTCGTGATAAAATTGGTTCAACCCAATCTGGCGCTACTTCGTCTCCATCCCCAGGTCCCTCCGCAGCGGACAAATCACAGGCAGAAAAATTTAAACAGGAGGGCAACGCCCAGATGTCAAGTAAGAATTACGACGCAGCTATCGAGTTTTATACGAAGGCAATTGCCCACGATTCCAAGAATCCGGTTTACTATTCAAATCGTGCTGCCGCTTACTCGAGCAAGGGGGATCACCTTGCCGCCGTAGGAGATGCAGAACAAGGAATTTCAGTAGATCCAAAGTTTATCAAGGCTTATCACAGACTAGGGTACCTTCAGCGTCCTGACTCTATTCAGTTCCAAGCTCACCACTTTTCTAGTCATGCACAATACTCCCTTGAAGACTTCAGTGCGGCAGCCAGTGCTTTTGAACGCGGCCTCAACCTTGAACCCTCAAACGCAGCCTTAAAGAGTGGTTTTCAAAATGCCAAATCCAGGATTTCAACCTCAGACAATATTTCAACCTCATCAGCCGAAAGGTCACCCCCAGCAAGCTCAGGTTCCGGCAGCATGGCTGACATTTTGGGGAACTTGGGTGGTGCAGGTGGCATGCCGGACCTCGCCGGCTTGATGAACAACCCACAGTTAATGGCCATGGCGCAACAGATGGCGGCTAATGGAGGGCTTGAACAACTGATGCAAAATCCTGCTTTGTCGAACATGGTGAATATTTACCGTTGGTTTAGGGCGATTAACATCCAAACTCTGCTTACAGATGAATCGTGTTCAATCTGGTAACATGCCTTCTATGGACGAGATTATGTCCGATCCTGCTTTACGGCAGATGTATGTGTCAAGAAACTGTCCTGCTCGAGTCGCGCACTAATTCTTTTTTCTCCCTCAGGGCTGGCCAGTTTGGTGCTGGCGGCGCTAGAAAATGAGAAACCTACTATATACCTGATTAATTATATACAGAAGTTCTTGCGTACTTATCGTGATAGACAAATTTGAAAACTCAAGAGATGCAGCGGATCGTTAATATGGATTAGTGTTCATTGAGAAAGTCCACTTGTACTGATACAACACCAAAGTGTCAAGCATGAAACAATTGCAACACAAGCCAGGAAAGTATGTGAAGAGAGCAAAAACAAAACCGGGAAATCAACATAGTGAAGAAGTGAGATAAAGATTAGAATAGATTGTAAACATACATGCATCACAAGAAAGCAGAAAGAATTAAAAAATAATAGTCCAATTTAATGAGGCAAGACAAACGCTTAAGAATTGATGTTTAGATTGTTGCAGGCGCTGCTTGTTCGAACCGCATAACAGTGCCATCAGAGAACAGTTTAGGCCGCATTTTCTTAGCCTTAGCTGGCAATTGGCGTTCTAAAGCAGGAGGAACAAAATTAAGCTGTGTGGGTAAATCAGGCGGATGTCCCTTTGCAGGAAAAAAGATCGAGTTATCAGGATTTGTATTATGGGTGAAAAAGAGGAAGACGCACATGTTTCAGATGGTATCGCAATCCACTGGGCTGACGGTATGCTTTATAACAACCAGGCTTGGGACATGGGTATCTTCTATCAGAGTCCTCGCTATCACCTTCTGTGCTCAGCAACGACATTTGTTGCACAGGAGTAGCAGGCTGCTTCGAGAATTTATCATGGAGAGCATTAGTGAAATGGACGGTTGATCTAAACATCCTTCTGTTAGAATATCACTGAAATGGGGAAACATAATCATACATTTGTAAGTGATACTGTAAGCCATTTAAGGACTATTGACGCTGGATCAGCGACTACAGGGATGGCAGGGATTCATGTACATACCTTCCATGACTTGCCGCATCCAGCGAGAGCGCATCTGTATGGCTTATCCGAGAAATCTTCGTCTCCATGTTGGTCTTTAGAATGCTCTTGCAAGTCCCCGGAGGTTGCGAAACAATACAAACTACTCTCATGATCATTAGGCCAACAGGTTGGGTGGCCACAAGCGTATGGTTTAAAATCAGGACTGATGGGAAGCGATGAGTTTATGAATGATGAAATCTACACCGACACTTACTCGCTCGATAAGGGAAGCGACGATGACAGACGAGGAATAGGAAGCTTGGCGGATGGCTTGTGTTTCCTTGATACAATTTTCTTGGCTGGACGGCGATGGAAAGTAGACTGCATTCCATCAGCAGGAGCAAGCAACAACGATCCTGTCGAGGGTATCTCTGCATTGGGAAGGTCAACAAAAGACACTAAGTTCGGACTTGAACTAGGTGACAAGGAATTGGACCCGAAGAATGGTGTCGATGGCGATGACGGAAAACCGTCAGGGAAATTCAAAAGACCATCGAAAAAGCTGCGGGGGGAATCAAATTCGTATTCCTCCGAGCTACGGACTTTCCACATGTCGTGGAACAATTGTTCTTGAGAAATTTCCGATGGTATAGTGATGGGTGATATATACGAGAATCCTGCGTCCGGGAAAGGTAGAAAGAATCCATCTGGAGCGTAAGGAGATTGTGAAATGGCAACTTGCAGTTGCGGCTGGTGAGGTTGATCTAGAGGTATTTGAGACGGATCGTCAAATGTCATTAACACATCCTGCATTTCCGGCAATTGCGATAGAGGTGACAAATTTGTTGGTTCTTCCATTTCGTTTAAGGTATCCTGGAATAACTCTGGAGTGTTTGAAACAGAAGGGGGTGCCAGAGGAAGAGGACGAGAACGCCGTGGAGGATCGGAAAGCGCAGCGCTCAGAGATGATGAAGAAAATTGAAAGGGAGCAACTTCGGGATTTGGAATCTCCAGAGATGGTGGCACTTGGAAGGAATGCTCAACAGCTTGCCCTTCATCTGATGAATTGAGGGTAACATAAGCCTCGGGAGGAAAATAGGGCGGCCAGTGTGCTTCAAGGGCAGCAGGTTCTTGTGAAAACGGGGACCCCTCAGGAGAAACCATCTCAAGAGGAGCATCTTCTGCATCAAGAATTTCGTCAACACAAGCCGCCTGATTAGGGCTGTTGCTCAGATTTAGACGAGCAACTTTCTTCCTTTCCAAAAGTCTCCACCTGGTAAAAAGCATTTAGTGAATCAACGCAAAATAATCAAATCACACAAACCTATTCCTACAACCTAGGCCACTGCGTTGTAACTCTTGGCCTACTTGACCCCACTTTCCACCAACACGGTTGTAGGCATTCATGAGCTTTGTGTCCTCTTCTGGGGTCCATTGATCCTTCTTGAGACTAGGATCAAGTGCTTCCCGGTAACGCTTCGAACAAGCATCGTCTGTTCTGCCAGTGATCTGGCGCGCAATAACCGACCATTTAGGTCCATGATTATCATATAAATTCAGCAGTAATTTGTCTTCACTGGCAGTCCAGGCAGATTTCTTGATATTCGGTTGAAGTGAATGGAGCCAGCGCTGAAGAAATGAAGCAATCAATAAGTAATCTCGATTATCTGGACATAATTTGACTGACCTTCCTGCACGCTTTGTTGGTTCTACCAGTAATTGCAAGAGCTATGATCTTCCAGTTCTCGTTGTCACCGTACTGGGCGACTGCCTGGCGCAGAAGAGCGTCTAAATGAATGATCGTTGAGAAGATACAAAACATGCAAGAAAACAATCTAACCCTCTAGTTCTGACCACGGACGACTCGCAGTTCTTTCAGCCATCAGATACAAAGAAGAATAAGGCAAGTGCAAAAGCACGACTCGGGATTGCTGGATGGGCGCAAGCACAGCACACAGAATGTGACGCGTGACAGAAACTTTGTCGGATGAGTGTTGACTCCGGTAACTTGAGCAATTGTCAATGAACTGCCACTGAACCATTTTCTGTGTCTTGTGATGTCGCTCAATATCGCTTATTCGTCCGATGAGGAGGGTGTAACTTTGACCAAAGATGCCTTTGGGCTATCATTACTCCCGACGGCTAAAAAACCACGCGTGGAAAGCGAACAAAAGCAAGGAGTAAAGGCAGATTCTGCCCCACATGTACTCTCGGAGGTTTGTAGTTTTAGAGATATTTTAAATTATTACATTGCTAAGTAAAGTCATGTAGGATCCGTTAAAGATGACTTCCTTGGTTACTCGACCAAGCGATACTCAAATGAACGTCAATATTCCTTACAATGATATGATGCTCCCAATTCAGGGCCCAGAGAATCCTTTTGCAGACAGAAATCGTTTCTTGAATCAGAACGCCCTTGCTGGGCATGTAGAAGAACAGTCCATGTCGGAGCACGCATTCCGAATACAACACCTTACTCACTCAATCCTTGGGTATTCTGCAAATCCATCAGTGGACCCAAGCGCACCTGCTCTCGTCGGTTCGATCGAAAAGGCTGAAGCAAATAAATTTGCTACTCTTGACACACTTCACATAAGTAAGAAGGAAAAAAAGGAGTTGAAGCGGAAGCGGAAAAATAGAGGCGATTCATCTGTGGCGGATGGAGAAGGTGCTTATGTAGGGCCATGGGCGTCTTGGGATGGTGAGGAACCGCATGCACATTTTCTCTCTGGTCTTGAAGGCACTGGTGGTGACGATGAAGACGAGGGGGAGGAGCCAGAACCAGAGTATGTTGCCAAGAAGGCGAAGCCAAAACGGGGAGCAGAGGGCCAAGAATCCTCCGTTTTTCATGGCAAGTCGATGTACGATTATCAAGGCCGGACGTATATGTCCCCACCCGTGGCAAATGCGCCTCAATTATTACAAGAAGTTGGGTCCCAAGACTGCTTTATTCCCAAGGTGTGTGTACACACATGGACGGGTCATACTCAAGGGGTTTCCGTCGTACGTACTTTCCCTGAAACGGGACATCTACTGCTAAGCGGGTCAATGGATACGAAAATTAAAGTGAGCATAACTTCAGTTCCTATTCCAATGTACTAGCTGATTGCCCACCAGCTTTGGGATATTTTTGACCATGGAAACTGCTTACGGACGTTCCATGGGCACGTCAAAGCCGTGAAAGACGTCACATTCTCTAACGATGGTCGGAAATTCCTTTCGTGCGGCTACGATCGTCAGATGAAGCTATGGGATACGGAGACAGGCCAATGTCTTCAGCGATTTAGCAATGGCAAGATTCCTTACGTGATTCGCTTCCACCCTGATCAGGAGAAACAAAACATTTTCCTTGCTGGTATGTCAGACAAGAAAATCATTCAAGTAAGTTTTTTTACAAACGTTTTGCATGTTAAACGAAACTCATTTTTGTCTTTCACAGTATGACATGAACTCGGGCGAGATTACGCAGGAATACGATCAGCATCTCGGACCTGTAAACACCATCACATTCGTCGACGAAAATAGGCGGTTTGTGACGACGTCGGACGATAAGACTATTCGGGCATGGGATTTCGATATCCCAGTGGTGATCAAGTACATAGCCGAGCCTCACATGCACTCCATGCCGGCCGTCACTCTGCATCCATCCAGTAAGTTCTTCGAACATCCAAGAAGCCTTCTTCATACCATTTCATTTTTTTGTTACAGAAAAATATTTTGCTGCTCAGTCCCTAGACAATCAAATCTTAGTCTACAGCACTGACAACTTCCGCCAGAACCGCAAAAAGCGTTTTGCAGGTCACTCGGTTGCGGGCTATGCTTGCCAAGTCGGGTTCTCACCTGATGGGAAGTGGATAAGCAGTGGAGATGGTGAAGGTAACGTTGTCTTCTGGGATTGGAAGACGGGACGGATCAAGTCCCGCCTCAAGGCACATTCAAAGGTCGTCATTGCACACGAGTGGCTCCCACATGAAACTGTAAGTTAGCAACTCCTTGGTGTTCATCGTAGAATGATCAACTTTCTTTAATAGTCTAAAGTTATTACCGCATCTTGGGATGGCCTTATCAAACTTTGGGTACGTATGCTTTTTGCATCATCCAGCAGCCACCTAAACTGTCTTCTCATTCAACAGGATTAACCACTTTCACAATGCTCAATTTATTGTAATGTTGTACGTTTTATTCAGAAGCTGGCATGATAATGCATTTTAATTTTCTGAGTCCATTTGTCTACGGAACGAAAGGTGATATTTAGGTAGATGCTTTTCAATCGAATTCAACTGTGACGTCTAGTTTTGGTCTTCCACGAGGCTTGCAGCAGCTTTAAGGTCAGCTTCGACCATCTCCTTGACGAGTGCGTTGAAGTCGGTGCGTCGTTTCCATCCCAAAACTCTTTCCGCTTTTGCGGGATTTCCGAGAAGTAGTCTAGAACCGATGAGAGCGTGTAGAAATTAAGGCGCAATGAATACTTACTCCACCTCAGCAGGACGGAAATAACGGGGGTCAACCCTGACGACGACATTACCCGTCTGGACATCAATGGCTGTTTCATCTTCTCCGCTCCCTTGCCATCTACATAATTTTTATCAGACAACATTCGAGGATACTGAGGCAGACACTAACTTCAAAGTGATGCCTGCAATTTCAAATGCCTTGATCACGAACTCACGCACAGGATGTGTTTCTCCAGTCGCGAGCACGAAATCCTCCGGTTCATCTTGCTGAAGCATCATCCACATGCCTTCGATATAGTCCCTCGCTATATGCCGTCGTCAGTTCAACAAGAGAAGAAAAGAGACAGGCGGTGACACACCATGACCCCAATCGCGACGGGCATCTATGTTCCCCAGATAAAGACAAGACTGCTTGCCCAATTTGATATCAGCCACACCCCTTGAAATTTTCCGAGTCACGAAAGTCCGTCCTCTGCGTGGGCTCTCGTGATTAAACAAAATTCCGTTGCAGGCGTACATCCCATATGCCTCGCGGTAGTTTACGACAATCCAATAAGCATACAGTTTAGCACATCCGTAAGGTGATCTCGGGTAAAAGGGTGTCGTCTCGCTCTGTGGCGTTTCCACTACCTTACCGTACAACTCAGACGTAGATGCTTGGTAGAATCGAATATGTTTCTCGAGTCCACAAGTTCGAATTGCGTCGAGCAGGCGGAGAGTGCCAAGCCCGTCGACATCACCAGTATATTCTGCCATCTCAAAAGAGACTTTGACGTGGGATTGTGCACCAAGATTGTATACTTCGGTTGGTTGTACCTGGGCGATGATATAGACCAAGTTGGTGCTATCTGATAAATCGCCATAATGAAGCTTGAATTTCGTTGGCCCTGAAGACAACTGTGAGGAGATACATTAGTAAACCGATGCGAGCATACGTTCGTGCTGATCCTCATATAGATGATGAAGACGACCAGTATTGAAGCTGGACGAACGACGGATGATACCGTGCACCTCATAGCCCTTGTCCAACAAAAATTCGGTCCTGGATTTGGTTCATGCAACAAATTCATTTCTGATATACACGACGGCGACTCACAGATACGAGCCATCTTGCCCAGTGATACCTGGCACACGATATTTGATTATCTCTTTTACAATCGATGTACGATATATTAACACAAACCTGAGATAAGAGCAACTTTGCGCTTTTTGTATTCCTCGACGGGGGGAAGGGCGAGTTGAGCAAAGATCGCACTGGACATTGTTTTGTGAGAATAAAAAAGAAAGGTGTCAGAACCCAAACTTCGGCCAAGTTTTGTTATCAGGGGTTCGGCCAATCACTAAGCACTTGGCTCTCAGCGCTCATCTCCAGGCAACATTTCAATATCTTCACCAATACTCTGTCAAGCATGGACATCGAAGTGAGCAGGACGCTGATACTAATTTAATAATTGATTTGCTTTTCCGTGCCATTGCGACCTTGAAATTGAAGCATGACAATTCTGACAGGCTTGTCGTACCTTACAATCCCCTCCGAACAATGCGCACGACCTTCCATTATGATGCGTACTTCTTACAACGCCCGAGGCAGCAAAAATCCCTGTACGGGCATGCCTTTACCGGTTGACTTCCTTCCGGCACATCAAAGCTGCGGAATTTTGAAGGGTTTTTATACCTCTCAACCTGGACTCGGGTCAATCAATTAGTATGTATAAGGATTGTCACGACTGTCATCTTCAATCTTGAATCGAAATTTTGTAAACAGGACCCGTTTGAATCAGTAACAGAACATCTTGGAAGGCGACATCAGCCTGAACGACTCATCAGTCTAGACCCAGTTACACAACTTGTTTAGCCTGGACTCCATGCAAAGTGGAGTTAATGCTCTTTCTCGAAGCCGTCCCATTGCATCGAATCAATGAACCATGGCTCATATTGTTTACTTTGTTGTTGGGGCAATTCACTGCGTCTACGTCTACGTCTATACCATCAACACTCATTCATGTCAAGCATGGTTCTAGTGCATTTTTCTCCTCGGCTGAAGACGTTTGTATCTGGGCCTATACCCACGGCTGAAATATCCTTTCTCTGCAATTATTGCTGAGTCTGACATGGCCTTGTGGAGCGGTCTATGCTTCTTGTGTCTGATATTTCCACGCGTATTTCAGGAGACTTTACTTGTATTCTTATCGTGGAAGGCACAAGAACTTTCGAGGCACAACTAGGTAAAGTAGCGCACACTGATTCGGAAGACCGTTGTCTATTGGAAGCGAGAACACTGAGAGCATCACTGATTGGGTAAGTAGTTCAAGGTACCATTGATCCATCAACGAGAAGCCCGTACTGACGAGTTTATATCCGTTTCTCCAGTCTCCGGTGCAGTTGGGAACAATACCTTCCCACTGTTATGGGATACACGCAGACTTCCAGGTCCAGGAAGTTAGCTGGTTTGACAGATACGGATTCAGCACTCCCGACCGGAAGACTAGTCCCGATGACTGTCAATCAGACAAACGGAGTCCGGATTAGAAAGGTTCACCTGCCCTTGAGCTGTGGCAAAATGCACTGCTTACTACAAGCGGGAAAGCGGATCGACTGCTTACAACCCGAGTAAAACGCACGGGATCCATCGGGTTGATCCCCTTCAAAATGCATAAAAGGGGGGCTAACTGAATCCTCCTCATTTAAAGGCCACTGCCCCTTTACAGAATGTTCTTTAACCTGCAAAAAATTGCGGCTGTCTCATTTTTCCTTCTTACCTCGACAACATTTGCTGCTCCGGTAACCTTCCACTTTTAATGGCCGGGTGTTGAATGTGGCTAACTTCCACGTGCTTACTAGGTCGCTGATGTGTCCGAATTACAGTCTGAATCCTCACGTCATGGTGCTAGTACTCCACCGCCTTGGAGGAGGTCAAGTGAAAATCTTCTTGTAAGCAGGACGACCGAAGACCTTGGTCCCCCTGTTTGGTAACGAAATAGGTGAGCTGAGCGGTCTTATTTTCGTGTGTTTCGCTCGAACTGACGGGATTCACAGCCAAATCCACTATCAAACACACCTTGCAATTTTTTTATCCCCCTTACTCTATTTTTTTTGAGACAATCGTCCGTCAATTACTTAGTTTGTTTTGAACATGCTTTTTGATATACCTAGAGGTTGTGGCCTCACAATCCTTTGGTCATTCGCTTGCATTATGCTACCATTCATGTACTATTCCGAGTCATTTGTTCAATTATGTTTCGATTCATTGCAGATTCGAATGACAGTCATTCGTGTGTCCTTCAGTGATATTTCTCGGTCGCTTTCTGAGTCCCATTTTTGCTGGTCACGGCGACATCTAAATTTGCGGCGTCGTAAGTGTAAGTAACTTTTGATAGCCATGCTCCGTCAATGTGGGGTTTCTTTTTTTTGGGTCAAAATAAGATTTATTCGACCCCTGTTTGTACTTGTTTGCGCGAATATACGCGTAGAATATTGAGTTACTTTCGCTCTTGAACGATTCGAGACTATTCGCCGCAATGTCGAACCGCAACGATGATATTCCTCCCGACGATCAAATTCGAGACAAAGCTCGTATCTTCGAGAAATTCCTCGAGACGGATTCATCCATTTACAACTACAAGGACGACATCCACCGTATGCTTCGTACCAACCAGACGCGTCTCATCGTCAACATTGATGATTTACGCGACTTTGATCGGGAATGTGCTAACGGTCTTCTTAAAAACCCAGTAGACTACCTTCCCACCTTCGAAACTGCTTTGCGGTCGGTCATCGAACACGTCTATGACAATGAAAAACATGACATCTCTTCCAAAACCTTTCATGTCGGCTTCAGTGGGTCATTTGGTGACCATCATGTCAGCCCCCGCACGCTTTGCGCCTCTCATCTCGGGAGGATGATATCCTTGGAGGGCATAATAACTCGTTGTTCTCTTGTTCGCCCAAAGATGCTCAAATCAATACATTACTGCCCAGAAACAGGTCGTTTCCATGAACGCGAATACCGCGACGCTACATCTTCCAACTCTAGCGCACTTCCAACTCCGTCGCTTCTACCCACTACTGATGATGACGGGCGCGCAGTGGAGACGGAGTTTGGCTTTTGCCACTTCCAAGATCATCAGAGGATTAGTATTCAAGAAATGCCCGAACGTGCGCCACCAGGCCAGCTACCTCGAAGTACGGACGTCATTCTTGATGATGATTTGGTAGACAAGTGCAAGCCTGGGGACCGTATCCAGCTGGTCGGTATGTATCGTAGCGTGGGAGGTGGTGCGAACGGCGCTTTCAAGTAATTAACCACATGATTTTCTCATAACCAATATTAATCCTGTCGACAGGTCATTGATCGTGGCAAATAACATTAACTTGCTAACCTCAAAGATAGGTGGTGGTATTGTGCATACACTTCTTACGGACACGGACATCAGGACTATCAACCAGCTGGCCAAGCGTTCTGACATCTTCACCCTCTTGTCCAAGTCTTTGGCACCTTCGATATTTGGGCACGAGTATATCAAGCGCGCCATTCTCCTCCTCCTTCTTGGAGGTGCCGAGAAGAACTTACCGAATGGGACGCATATTCGTGGTGACATCAACCTTCTCATGGTTGGTGATCCTTCAACTGCAAAATCACAGTTACTTCGCTTTGTTCTAGGAACAGCTCCACTTGCCATTGCGACGACTGGTCGCGGAAGTTCTGGTGTTGGTCTTACAGCGGCTGTAACGACTGATAAAGAGACAGGTGAACGACGACTTGAAGCAGGAGCCATGGTCCTCGCCGATCGAGGTGTTGTTTGTATAGACGAATTCGACAAGATGTCGGACATCGATCGAGTCGCCATTCACGAAGTAATGGAACAACAAACCGTTACAATTGCGAAGGCAGGCATCCATACCAGTTTGAACGCACGGTGTAGTGTCGTTGCCGCAGCGAACCCCATCTATGGTCAAGTAATTATTTTTCTAAGCGCCTGTTAATAAGAGTCTGACCATTACACTAGTACGATATCCATAAGGATCCCCACAAAAATATTGCCCTGCCAGACTCCCTCTTGTCCCGTTTCGACCTTCTTTTCATCGTCACAGATGACGTGGATGAAGAGCGCGACCGAACCATCGCTGACCACGTTTTGCGAATGCACCGATATTTGCCGCCTGGTGTCGAAGAAGGCACCCCGGTTCATGATAACCTTTCACAACCACTGTCAGTTGATGGGCCAGGGACTAGCGCGGATAACGAAGCCGTCGATACGAATCCGTTTGAGAAATATGACCCGCTTTTACACATGGTTTCTCAGTTCCGTCGCGAGGGTCTCCAAACGCGGAGCACTAAACCAAAAAAGATGGAAATTTTAAGCATACCCTTTGTCAAGAAGTATATCCAATATGCGAAGAGTAAGCCTGCTCCTATATTGACTAAAGGAGCAGCGGACCACATTGTCGAAGTGTACGCCAGTTTGAGAAACGAAGGCATGGAAGGGAATAAGAAAAAGGTACACTAGCTTGGCGCCACCGGAATTATTCTCCTTCTTTGCTGGATCATACTAATTGCCCACTGTCCCTAGACATCCCCTCTTACTGCTCGTACCCTCGAAACTCTAATCCGCCTCGCTACCGCACATGCCAAGGCCCGGCTGTCTTCGAAGGTCGAGCAAGCTGATGCAAAGCAAGCAGAAGAGATCATGCGGTTTGCGCTCTTCAGAGAAGTCCCCAAGAGGCAACGGAGGAAGAAGAGGAAGCTCAACAGCGGCGCTGCGGTGCGGAAGGGGTCCCAAGGAAGCGATGATGAGGCCGATGAATATGAGAGCGATGAAGAGCAAGAGCCTACACCTGCGGAACGGATGAGCACTCCTGGACGCACGACAACAGCCACTTCGGTGCCAGCTACTCAACCGCCTCAAGACCCCATTTGGGGTGATGACAGTCAGGACGTATCGATGGCTGATAATGAACCCTTAGCTGCTGCTGGTCCTTCTACAGACGGGACGGTCCATCCAGAGAGGTAAATTCTCCGTATGTTTAGTTGATTGGGTACTAACTTTTTTAATTCAAGGATACAACTGTTCAGAACTCGTGTATCAAGGATATTCGCTAACCGCATGCAGGATGAGGACATGATGTTCTTGACAGATTTTCTCGGGTTTGTCAATGAAGGACTGCCGATTGAGTCGCTCTATGGAACGACGGAGGCGACGCGAATTTGTGAGATAATGACGGAGAACGATGAACTTATGATTAGTGAAGGGATTGTATACAAGGTTTGAGCTGGACATCGCCGGTGTATTTGCATACAACTTGATCTACTTTTCTATCCGTTGACTTACTACTTAATTTAAAATCCTAGGGTCATGTATGTGAAGACTTCCTTTGTCCACTCGCCTGTATTCGATATCTATTTCGTACCATATAAGGTAGACGACATTCATCTTCGGAGGACATCACATGCAGTTACTGATCTGTGACTGATTAATCTAAATAGGCAATTTTGTCGCAGATAAGCACCGGAAACATTCCGCAGCTCTTTTCTAGTAAGATTCTATACATCTAAGACCTAGTTTGTATAGACGAATTAGTTTATTAAGTAGTTATAAATTTTTGTGGCCATCGGAATTGAACTGAATGAGCCTTAGTATTTGCAAAAGTGCGCTTTGAGCTCCGATCAGATAAGAACCGCTTCAAACGATGTTTTTCTTGTCGAGCTCCTCCAAGATCCCCTCTGGAAGTATTCTATGTCCTCTGTATTTTCTTGCCGCCCAAGCTGCCTGTCGACCATTCAAACCCCGAGCATAGGCATCCATGAAGCGTCGTGATCGAGTAGCAAATTTGCGCATTGACTTCAATGGAATGGCTTCAAGTGCGGCCAACGTGTTGCGTTCAAGGTGGTCTTCACGCGAGGATTCCGGATTGAGACGGTAAAGTCTCTTTGAGTACCCCCAGCACTGTTCTATAAAATTCAATTCACAGTGAAATTTCGGAAGGAATATAACTTGAAAGCCCCTTGATCTGCATGTCTTTTCAAGAATAGTTTTGACGTTCGTAAAATCGGGTTCGTTGAAAAGCTTTCGCCGGCAGCAGCAGTCAGGTGCATTAGGCCCAGGTGGGCATTTGAAACCTTTACATTCTGCACGAAGGTCTTTCACTGTGTATCCACGCTCCTCCAA
>QDKV01005381.1_pt1 | contig 85818 bp, 95 predicted proteins | sample 1861101 | NCBI WGS metagenome assembly QDKV01 (sample SAMN04275158, study PRJNA302643) | Fungus metagenome, whole genome shotgun sequencing project. | isolation source: fruitbody | host: Mallocybe terrigena | place: Sweden | collected 2013
TATCAAAAAGGAAAAAGAATAGAAAGAAAAAAGAAGAAACGTGGACACACCACGTGCACATGAAACCGATCATAACAAATATAAAACTTGGAAAAAGTTAACTTTTGAATGATAACACTCTACAGATCATTTTTCAAAAAAATAGCTCCCATGAATTGTTCAGATAGTATTTTTCTACAGTTCTTGGGAGCCATATTTTCATTTCCTTGCGTACAGATGCCTAACAGCCCTATCTTACTCATCCAGTGTCACCTGATTTGGTGCGATGAATGTGACAAAATTGACAATCACACGTAACGGAGTCCGGGATTATGAATTACTGGAGCGGAACTTTTCGCAAGGCTCGCTTGTCAGATGAATCATCCTCCGTTCGGACGGCGGGAGAGATACGGCGAACTGTTACGTCACATCGGCCGAATTCTGATTGCTGATAAAATACGACGGTTTTTCGCCCGACCCTCTGACTCTTCCTGCCCTGTCAATATCACATATCTCTTGCTCTTACTGACAAAGAATGGTACGTTTTCCGCGCGTCACATATTGGATGTCGAGCTGATTTACGATCGGCTCATTTTACAGACTGTCAAAGTTGGCATCAACGGGTGAGTTTCAGTTCTTCAGCTTGTGAAAGCCCCCTCAGTGAACATATCCGCGATATTCGTAGTTTCGGTGAGTGTTTTCTTGGTTTACCTGTTGATCGGTGCTCAGGTGCGGTGCAGGTCGTATTGGACGTATTGTTTTTCGTAACGCTATCGAAGCCCAGGGAGTCGATGTCGTTGCTATCAATGAGTAAGTTTGTCGATGATATACAGCATAAGGAGTGTCATAACTTCATTCCAAAGCCCATTCATTGATCTCGAATACATGGTAGGTTTTACAGAAAACCCAGCAGAGTGGCAGATTTTTGAACGACATGGTGTAGGTATACATGTTCAAGTATGATTCCGTCCACGGACGCTTCAAAGGAACTATCGAGGTTAAGGACGGCAAGCTCGTCATTAATGGTCACCCTGTCACCGTGTTTGCTGAGAGGGATCCTGCTGCCATCCCTTGGTCTACCGCCGGAGCCGAGTACATTGTCGAGTCCACCGTAAGTCATCCCGCATATATTTGAAAGAATCCATATCTCATCTGAATTATCAGGGCGTCTTCACCACGACAGACAAGTGAGTTCATTTGGTTGATGCTACTATTTTTTAAATAACTGATCGTCGTTTTAAGGGCTTCTGCCCACTTGAAAGGTGGTGCTAAGAAGGTCATCATCTCGGCCCCTTCCGCAGATGCCCCTATGTATGTCTACGGTGTAAATCTGGACAAGTATGATCCCAGCCACAAAGTTGTGCGTATTGCAGCACTTTTTTCATTCAATTTTTTTGTTCCTTATCAACGATGAACTTAGATCTCGAATGCATCATGCACAACGAACTGCCTTGCACCTTTGGCCAAAATTATCAACGACAACTTTGGAATTGTGGAGGGTCTGATGACCACCGTTCATGCGACCACGGCTACCCAAAAGACCGTCGATGGTCCCTCTAACAAGGACTGGCGTGGTGGTCGTAGCGTCAACAACAATATCATTCCTTCGTCCACTGGTGCCGCTAAGGCAGTTGGCAAAGTAATTCCGTCTCTCAACGGGAAACTGACGTAAGGGACTAATTTTTATCTTATCGGAATAAATTCTAATGTCGAATCAGTGGTTTGGCGTTCCGTGTCCCAACTCTCGATGTTTCCGTAGTAGACCTCGTCGTCCGTCTCGAGAAGAGTGCAACTTACGATGAAATCAAGGCTGTCATTAAGAAAGCATCCGAGAATGAGTACAAGGGTATCGTTGAGTACACCGAGGACCAAGTCGTTTCGACCGACTTCATCGGATCCACCGCGTCGTCCATCTTTGACGCCAAAGCGGGGATCCCACTCAACTCCAACTTTGTCAAGCTCATCGCCTGGTACGATAACGAGTGGGGATACTCTCGCCGTGTGGTTGACCTTGTTAAGTTTATTGCCGACAAGGATAAAGAGGCTGGTGGCTACTAATTGTACAGTCCATTTTCTGAGTTCCTTTACTGACTTCGAGAAAAAATCTGAAGATGTGTATTAGTTGTAGAGAAAGAAAATTATATGTTGTATATTACATTCATCGCATAAGGGATGAACATGTACTGGAAATTATACTGGTTGCAAAAAATACCGTTTCGGGTATGTAAACACCATAAAGATACGTGCCAAGGACTCGTTCACGGGATCATAATAAAAATTGGGTGCAGAGCCGAAAATACCCAGCGGAATGCTAAAACTAAGCATAAATAATGAGTGAATAGCAACGACGTATAGACAGTGACGGGATACAGGGTATAGATTGACATCAGAAATCAATGTCATTAGGATCGATACCTTGTGGAAAGCCCAGAATGTCTTCAAATTGGAAACGCCACCACTCGACCATCCTCCTGTTGCCAACAAATCTCACATACCCTAGCGCGTCCATATTTGGGCTTTGGTCGAACACACCTCGCTTGTCAAAGGACCTCCTTGTCGCAAAACCGCTGTTGCCGATGGCGTGCTGCCACTCGTTGTCCATGAGGAAGCCGAGAAAGAGTTTGGCGGTCTCTGGATTCTTAGTGCTCGAGAAAATGGCGCCAGTTTGTGGCCAGGTCATGTAGACGTCGTCCATAGATTTGTCCTGCAAACCAGGGGTGAAGGCTTTTTCAGAGGCGAAGGAGAGAGTCGGTCCCTGGTCGTGTCTTGAGGAGGCTTTCGAGATAAGCTCGGCGGACGTTGCGGTTCCACGGACCCAACGGACCTTTTGCTTCGCGAGGGCATAGATGAATTCCCAGCCGTATTTCTGTGTTATCAAGGAGAACAGGTAGAGTACCGCGTCGTCGTCGTTGGGATAGGTGAGCGCCAATTGACCAGAAGAATACTTTTCGGAAAGGAAATCGGGGTATGTGTTAGGGAGCTGGCTGACGTCCGTTCGGGAGGGATCAAATGTGATGTTGCCGAAACCGACTTGAGGACAAGATGAAATTAGAGTTGGAGAAAGGAAAAGAGGGGAACGAAAACTCACAGATGTATAATCCTGTATAGGTGCCGTCTCGATCGATAAATTCTGGATAGATGTCATTCCATGACGCGACTCTGTAAGGTAACAAGCGGCCCTCGTCTTTCCAGCGGTAGAAATCTTGTAAGGTTTGAAGGACGGCTACATCCACGCCGTCGTCTTCGCCATGTGATACTTGATGAGCTCTGTCTATACGACTGTCCCAGTATTTGGAAAGATCGACGGTCAGGTCCAATTTGATTTTTGGGAAGCGGCTTCTGAATGCTTTCGTGATGCTGATTTGTGAGGCTTTGACTGATAACACGTCGGTGAACACCACAGATGACTGACAAGAAGAGACGTACTGTCACCGCCCCATGCGACGCGAAGAGTTCCAGGTTCTCGTAAGGCGGCCTCGTAAATTTCGTCCAGCGTGCGAGTTTCGATATTGACTTGCGAAGCGGGGCCTGCAAGCGCGATATTGCCCAAGGCGAGAAAGACAAAAGCGAGAAAAACAGGGATGTGCATCTCAAGTGAAGGAACGAAAAGTTGTCTCAAACATGTGAATTCTGATTTGGTAGGCGATTATTTATAGGCCTAGGTTTAGGAGACGGAGGTGAGCATCACAAGGCGGCCTGTTGGTTGGTTTGAGTGTGGTTATTATATTTGTGACGAGGGCCATGGGTAATTTGGTCGTCGAAATTCAAGTCAGTATGATACAAAACCATTTTTTAAAACAATCGCCCACAATATTTTGCTCCAAATTCCAAGACTCCAAATTCAATGGTTCAGTGTATGACTCTTGTTGTTGGGATTTATTCCGTAACGAGCAAACTCGATAGGAGTCACTGCCTTATTCTGGTATTGCAATTTATCCTTCTATCCTAGTTGCCCGAGTGCTGTCACTCGGGGCTTTACTTTCCGGTATACATTTTATGGTATTGGCGCCTAGTAGTAACCAAAGTTACGAGTTCTGAGAGAAAAGTCAGCAAATTGACAACGAAGGCGAGGGCAGAGGGTATTCGCCTTATCTTCGCTGAACAGGTCGTATCTTGGACCCGTCGTCACGGTATATTATTTTGTTTCCCGCCACCCCCTTGATATTATTACAACCGAGTATCCTAGTGAAATAGTTCAAATTCTGGTACTTGAGAACTAGAGAGACTCTGATAAGTCTTCCCTTCTTTCCCTCTTTCCTTGTTCGGCTTTTCCTTTCTTCTTCTTTCATCCCACAAACATCAGTATCGGGCCAACATTATGGTGTCACTGTCAGTGTCACGGCCAAGTAGAATTATTCACGGTCACGTGCAGAAACGCGTTGTTGGGATTGTCACGCATGTGACGCCGATCGTTTCTCGAACCAACCATCAAGGCATTTCCAAGAGTCCGTCCTACAGTGTCGACGACGATGTGGTCGAAGATCACCACTGCCTTGAAACCTCTGACTTCCTCAAAGGAGGAATCCACGTCGCGACTGTCGCATAGTGAGGTTCTCAACAAAGTTTTCGAGCAACATCCGAATCTATCCATGTTCCATCCAAACGAGTCTGGTCAACTGGGCCGTCAATCGGTGGACGGACATTCTCCATCTGTACATAATAAGCGAAACATGTTTAAGCGCTTGTCTAAGCCAGCATTGAAAGAGGATCAAGATAGCTCGACATCCCATTCATTGCCTCAACAACCACCGACAAACTCCAAGAGGACAAATTATTCATTGGATTTTCAAAATCATAGTAAGTATCTCGAAAATTTTACTGTTTTTTTCGAGTAATTTGACCTGTTAAGTCTCACAAGGCTCGTCTGGTGAAAAGCACCAAGTCCCGCGACGGTCATCTTTCGACATGCTCCGACCTTCTTCACCTCGTAATAACCACGATACTACAAAATCCTTCAACGATTCTCGCCGCCGCCCTTCGATTGACCTACTCCGAGACGATCTGCAAAGATCACAGGGCTCCATTAGGATAAAAAATGATTCCGTTAACAACGATTCTCCTTCTCCTGGCTTAGACAAAATTGGCCATAGTTCCGTTCGATCTATCCTCCGCGACCGCAATACCCCAGGTAGGGGACAAAGTGTTCGATTTTTCTCTCGCAACGAATTCAAGGTCATCACCCCTGACCATTCACTCACCACTGAATATCTCGACAAACCTCAGCCTCCGATTCCTGAAAGTGAACAACCTTTCCTTGAACGCTTGACGCAATCCACGCAGCCTTCATCTGGCAGCCCGTCCTCAATTACGAGAAATTCTCCCGGATCAAAGGCCAGGCCAAAATTGGCAGGGCTTTTTGCTCCGCTTGACGAACAAGAGAACTCCGGAACGAATGCGGACACGTCTTTGTCCGTCTCTCCTAATGTGCCAACCACAGACGAATTCCCATACCTTTTTGATGTTTCCGATCAACTTGAGATGCCCTCATTCCCACCTCCAGGCCTTGATTTTGACGTTAACGCACCTGCCTTTGGGTCGACCTCCTTCGATGCTTCAGTGAATGACATAAGTTACATTGTCCGAGAGGAGAACCTCGATGGTCAGCATGGCCGAATGACATCTACTCCGCCTAAATTAGCAGATTTGAAGGGTAAAGGCAAAGAAAAGGCTATCGAAGAACTAAAAGTTCCTGTTTCGGCCCCCGCCGTCGTCGATGAAACAATTTTCCACCGCAAAGAGAAACATCCCAAGCTTGCTTCACCTCTTCATGATCCCAGCCAATCCTTCAGTTTTGGTGAAACAGTCTTCTTCTCTCTAGGCAATAAGACCGAAGGGAAGAGTTCGGAGGAGATGGAAGCTGCCTATCCTTCAAGCGACATCAGGCCATCTGTAGATGATGTCAACTTATCGTTGCCAGCATCATCTCCTAAGGGTGCTTCTAAAGCCCGTACCCGAGCTTTGAGCGATACCGCGTTTCAAGACATGCTCCGAGCGTCGTCAAAGTCTGTGCATCCTGAAGCTGATATCAACGACGAATTTGGCGCGAATCTTGTTGTATATTCTGGATCTCCCTCTGAACCTGATCCGTTCAGCGTCAATGCAAATACCTACTACACACCCCAGGTCATGATCCCGGCCACCCCTCCTAAAGGAACACCGAGACATCTCCGCAAGACATCGAAGGAGGAAAGCCTTATCATCTCGCTGCAGACCCAACTTTCGTTGAGGACGGAGCTTTGTGCGCAGTATGAGACGGATCTTAAGGCCCGTGATGAGCTGGTAGAAATTCTTGGAAAAAAACTTGCGGACATCGAGAAGGACGAGGCAAAGAAGAAGGCTGCATTACGGTCGTGGAGAAAGAAAGTTCAGGAACTCGAGAAAACATGTCGCCAGCTCGAGGAGGCGATGGACCGTTCTCGGCAGGAAAGTATGGAAAGGAGTGTGATGGATGAAGCTAGTGGAGAGGCTCTGAGGATGCTGCATAGGCAAATTGCGAGTTTAGAGAACGAGAAATCTGAGTGGGCCAAGAAGGAGTATGCGCTAAAAGAGGATTTGGAAACGCTCGAGACGCTTGTAAGAGAGAAGAGTGAGGATGTGATGGATCTCAAGGAGACACTCTGGGATCGTGACGAATCCGAAAGGGAGTTGAAGGATGGATTACGCGAGGCAAAGGAGCAGATCGATATGATTGGCAATATTAGTATGGTTGGGGTGGATGAGGAGGAACTCAAGCGATTAATGATGGAGCGGGAGCAGAAATCCTCTGAGGAAACACAACGCTTCAAGGTGAAGGAGCTAGAGCTTCTTCAAGAAGTGGACGAGATGAAGACGAAGAACGAGTGGCTTGAGGTGCAGAAGAAGAGTCTCGAAGAGCAAACGGAAGGGCTTGGCCAGCAATTGAAGGTGAAGGACGAGGAATATGCGATCCTGAAAGCGGAGTTGGAGGCCCAGTGGCAGCATACAGAGAAGATGAGCGAGAAGACTGAGACTTTTGAACAGGAGATTATGGACCTCGTTGCTGAGAGGGATGCGTTGAAAGCGGATGCAGAAAACCTTGAGGTGCAAGTTTCGAATATGGAGAACGAGTGGACGGAGGGAGAAAATAAGAGAAACGAGTTGGAAGCCGAGTTGCAGGAAGTCTGGAACTTGAAGGATGCACTTGAGCAGGACCGTATGAAGGTTTGTCTTGTTCTAACATTGCCCACGTATAGAAATTGTTCATCTCACCTTTTCATTGCTTCAGCTCGAAGATTCTCTACAGCAAGAACACAAAACCGCCGAAGAGCGTTGCAATGCCTTGCAAGGCTACGAGAGTCGAATCCAGGAGCTTGAACAAGAGAAGCAATTCGCTGACGATCGTATATCTCATCTCGAGGCCAACCTTCGTCAACGCGATGAAGAAGTTGACCAGTATACTCAACGTGTTGTTGCTGGTGAGACTGAGGTTGAACAACTTCGCGAGGGGATGAGCAAGCTTAAACGAGAGCATTCACATGTCGTCAGCGAACAATCCCGCGCCTTACAAGATGCCGCTGATGAGGAAGAAGCTGCGAAAGTTCGTATGGAACAATTTGTCAGGGCGAATGCGGAAGCAGATGTAGAGTTAAAAACGAATAGGGATCGTCTTGGTGCGCTTATGGACGAAGTTGAGCGTCTCAGGAGACAGGTCCACACCCTCCAGCAGGATAGTGCCGATAAAGACATCAAGATTGTCCAGATAACGAAACAGGTGTCGCAGGACAAGGAGGATATCATTGGTCTCAACATGGCGCTGGAATCGAAGCAACAAGAACTTGAGCTGGTATGACTACTTGTCATCAACTCTTTTTCAGTACTGACCTCTACTTTAGATAAAACGAAAATTGAATGTCCGTGGTACGGCAGGCAGTACACCAGCTCAACCATCTAAGGTTAGCTACCGGAGAGATTCTGGCATCTTCACGGTTACTCCTCTGTCCCGTCCACCTTCTGCCATGTCGGAATCTGGGACGGACGCAGGCCAGTCATCAAGCACAATGCGAAAAGAGAGGAAGAACTCAAATGAGACGCCTTCAATCGTCATGACCGCTAAACTGGCTCTTGCAAAAAGCTCTCGAGCTAATAGCGGCGGCAGTGGGTCACAAACACCTTCCACGATCAAAGGGTCTATGGGTCCGCCATCTCTCAAATCACGGCCGTCCATCAACGGCACCCCCACCCCCATTGCTCGTGCGGGCGTATCCCGGGCATCATCTGTCAAAGCTTCGGTGATCTCACCGACACGGACGCATGTAGTCCATCGCAAAGCGTCATCTTCTGCGAACGCTGAGAATGCTCCAGCCAGGGGCAAACTCTCAAGATCAACGGTGAATGCCAGCCCAGCACCCAGTTCCGTTTCAGAACAAGACGAGAAGGAGAACGTTGATTCAACCTCGTTGTCTGCACGAAGACGGAATCCGATATCCAACCTTGATTAATGGACAATATCATCTTTGTTTTTGGTAATTTATTCTGCGACCTTTGTTCAAAATTTATAACTCATTAGGCATTGTCGTCCCTTTTTGAAAGTTAATACGTTAACGCTTTAACATTTAACTTTAAGCTTTTCTGTGCTTTTATGCTTGTTGTCGAAATGTTATGTTGTATAGTATTCACCCTTGCGATGAGACTGCCTTGGCTGCTCATGCTTAATTCAGCTGGGTTATGAAAATGCGTCGGGGTTCCCTTATTAAGACTTAAACATATTTTAGTCACGTGCAGTTAAATTTATAGCAAAATAACCCCATGCCAATAGGCTCGTCCCCAGCCGGCCGCGCCACACGTGCACGTGGTTGTGAGAACTCGACAACTGCGCTCCTGTTCGATCATGTGCTCCTGTGATGTTTGTGATGTTTGTGACTAGAGCTCGCGAGCGTGACTGGCTGGCGAGTCTACCATGCCAACAATGTTATCATGATCATGATATCTCAGGTTTACGTTGCTATAACTTAACCTTTATGCAAAATGTCACATTGAACTTTGGCCACCAGCCTCCACCATTGATTAATTGACTGTGTAGAAGTTTGACAGCGCAGTATATTGTTTCAATTAAGAAACATGTACATACTGTTTCAACGTGGTTGACCACATGCTTGCCCAGTTCAAATAGCTATTCTGTGCCTCCATCCTGCTGCCTGCAGATGTTACAATAGGAACTCTTGACAACAATCAGAGATGTTCCGAAGAGCCTGAGGAATATCAAATTTTCCGTCCACACTCATGGCATCCTGTGATTATTATTCGGCACGACACCTGAGTTAAAATATCCACGCTTCGCCTCATAAAAGTGGCCTTTGCATTTTCCAGTGGTTCTTGCCTTGAATTCGAGCTTAAGGACTTCGTAGTAGGTGGGTTTTCGCCTCGTGTCGTCAAAAAACTCGGGCTTGCTCGTCGCCAGACGCGTGCAACACGGTGCAGCGTGCAAGGCAGCAGCGGCTGTCACCATCATCAAATCCTTACAACGCGCCCTCCCAGTGACAATAATGATTGCGTAGATGACGGGTTATTCATAACTCCTTATGAAAAATACAAAAATCATGATCGGCAAAAAAAAAAGAGGTGACTGCTCTATATTCTTTGGCAAAACCTTTTTTTTTTGGCCTGCTACTACCCGAAGTCGCTCCGCGAAGACAGGAGAATTGGAGCTTGTGTCGGACAGCCATACATCCGGCTTGTTCTATTCCTGAAACAAAGTTTCACCCTTGGACCTCCAAATCTACCATGTCGGGTTCTTCTGAAAAAAAGCCATTGGATACTATCGTCAGTACTACAATCGACGACGATGACCGCGAGCTTGAGGCGTTGGGTTACAAACCCTCATTCAAGAGGGAGTTTTCTAATCTTGCCACTGTATGTTTTTCAATCTTTTAATTGACGAAGAAAATTCAAACCGTCTTATCGCCCTCCCATAAAAGATCAGCTTCGCGTTCAGTATCATGGTGCGGCGTTTCTTCGTTATTATCTCTGTATTCTTGTGTATGATAAAGCTTTCTTTAGGGCCTCTGCTCGAGTGTCGCAACAACTTTCAACACGCCATTGCTTTTGGGTGGTCCCGCATCTGTTCGTTTCTTATGCACCACCGTATATTATAATTGATTCTGACTGGCATTGAGCATAGGTAACATGGTGCTGGATCCTTGGAGCATGTATGTGTTTCACTCTCGGTTCAAGCATTGCGGAGATTGTAAGCGCCTACCCCACTTGCGGCGGCCTGTAAGTCCTGTCCACTTTACGCCATGACATACACTGATCCCTTAGATCAACTCAATAAATATAGTTACACAGCGTCTGCAGAGCTTGTGCCAAAGAAGCACCGAGCTAGGGTGCGTCTTTTCTTCTTCGGGCATTTTGGTCCTTAACTTTGAGCCGACCGCTCATCGTTGATTGTTATCCATACTATTAGGTTGGATGGCTTGTTGGATGGCTCAACATTCTTGGTAAAAACTATAATTCAAAAAAATCTGATTATCTGATATAACTCTTTGCAGGACAAATTGCAGGGATATCTTCCACAGAGTTTGGTCTCGCTAACATGATCTTGGCTGGCGTCAGTATCGGAAAGGTAAGCTTATCGCGCGAATCGGCACACCGGTATTACGCTTACGCGACAAATCTTTCGTGTTCCAAGAATAACAACTACTCCATCACCACAGCAAGTGCATTGCCATTTCGAACCACTGACATGGGATGTAATTTACTTTTTAGGGAAAAATTGTCGGCCTCTTCACTGGGCTTTTGATCGTCCATGGACTGCTCAACTCTTTGGCAACGAAGCAATTGGCATACGTGACCAGATCGTTTGTTTTTATCAACTTGGGGGCAACCGTTGGTGAGTGGTCAATACTCACAATAGCGACACCTGCAATGTAGCTAATCGTGTAATTGTTAGTGATCATCATCGCTCTCCTAGCTACTACTCCTCGTGCGGAAATGCATCCAGCGGGTTATGTCTTTGGTAGCGCTGGAGTTATTAACCAGACAGGCGGATGGAACAACGGAATTGCGTTCCTGTTTGGACTACTTTCGGTTCAGTGGACGGTGCGTCAATCCGAATGTCTGTATATTTTTGTTTACAATTCATATGTTGCAGATGACTGTATGTGAATTCAAAAGTATCTTTTCCTAGCTCTGATTTAAGTTCAAACGTGTTTAGGATTATGACGCTACTGCGCATATATCGTAAGCAAAATGTTTTGGTTTTGATGTCTTGTTTTAATTAACAGGGTATTCAAAGGGAGGAAGTACGCCGAGCAGCATATGCAGGTAAGGATGGACACGTTTTTTATTATGTTATCACTAATATTGCCGCCCAATAGCTCCTTCTGCTATTTTTATCGCAGGTATAATGCAATACAGTCCGATTCAATTGGGATGTTGACAGTTTGCCTAGTTATTGGAACTGGATTGCTTGGTTGGCTCCTAAACATCGTGCTTGTTCTTTGCTCAGGCCCTCTGTGAGTATCTCGATTACCCGTTTTTGGCTGATGTTAAGTTTTTGCGTTCTTCCTAGCGAAAACCTCCCTGGCCCTTCCAATTTAGCTTTCCTTGAGGTTTGACAGCAGTCTCGCCGACAATTTTTTTTGCCCACGGACTGACGTCACTCCTTGTAGATCTTGTATCTCCGGTGCGGAAAGGCAGGCTCTCTCATCATCTGGGTTTTTGTCTGCTTGACTGCATTCTTTGTTGTCCAAACCGCTCTCCAAGCGGCATCGCGAACATTTTATGCCTTCAGTCGTGATCACGGTATGGTGGTTTCTCACGTCTGACATTGGGTGTTAGGTTTTCATTGTCACCTAGGCTTACCGGATGTGGGATTTTTCGGCGAGAATTCCAGCAAAACATCGACCCCACTTCGTGCTATCTGGCTGTCCACTCTCGTTTGCATCCTCCCTGGCTTGCTTGCCTTTGCCAGCCCAGTTGCGGCAAACGCCATCTTCTCTCTGACTGCGATGGCGCTTGATTTGAGCTATATCATACCCATCTTTTGTAGAAGGGTGTTTCACAATCACCCCGAAGTTATGTTCAAGCCAGGCCCGTTCTTCATGGGAAAAGGCTTATTGGGGCTGGCGTGCAACGTCATCTGCATCTCATGGACCCTGTTCATTTGCGTCATATTTTCTCTGCCCAATGTGCTGCCAGTTACGGCTGCCAACATGAATTATGCATCGGTACGGTGATCCTGACAGTTGGAGAGTACTTCTCGCAATGACCCTTGATTATAGGTTATCACTGTCGGAGTAATGGTGCTGTCTTTGTATGTGATTGTTGACGTCCAACGTTATAGACGGCTTATTGTTTGTTTTCCTGCAGCCTTTGGTATGCCCTGGGGGCACACAGACTCTACAAAGGACCACAGTCCAATCTCGGTGACATACATAAATAGGAGGATCAAGATAAGACCGCCAGAGTTTAGTCGCCTTTGAGCTATCCGATGGGCCGGAGAGACCATCCGTAGATAGCTTGTAGTAGATATGTCTTGCCTCGCGTTCTTCCTTATCCGTCTTGAATTATCATAACCGATAAAGGCAGTTTTGTGATCCACCAGTCGCGTTTATCTCTTCTGTCACCCGCGCCAGTGTGACGGTGTCGGAGTGATTTGAGTGTGACAGGGGGGATTTAGATTAGAGATCTGAGTAAACAACAAGCAACTTGTTTGTTGTCTATTTAACCCGCAGAGGTTCACTGCAACTCACTGCAAAACACCAGTCTTACTTAAAAGCCGTTGTTCACATCCATCATGGATATAGTCTCCTAACAGAGAGCGGATTGCTATTGAATATAGCACCAGGAGCCTCAGCGCTTCTCTCAAGGCCATCTGTCTTACTGCCAACCACCCCCCTCCGCCGCTCTTATTATCTATCATGACTCCCAGGCCCATATTGAAGGGGTCTAAAGCCAATGAGTTCGAGTACCCCCATTATACTCACCAGCATGCCCACCACCACCAGCATCACCATTCGGTCCACTTTCCCCCGTCACCGTCGTTGACACGAACGTTCTATGCCCATTCTGCATCTGCTTATGATCGTTCACCTATCATTGTCTCACCGAATGACTGTGCGCTTCCAGCGCGTGGTTGCCCTGGCCGTACTTATTTTGACGAGCCGCCAACACCGTACCCAAGTAACCGTCCCAGTTGTATGTCAAATGCGAAGGGTTATCACCCGCGAGCGTTCTCCATCATACCGCCCACTACTCTACCACAGCTTGTCCCTGACTTCTCTTCAGAGTCTGAAGAGAGTGACGGTATATCCAGCTTGCCAACCCCTTCTTTAATCACTTTTGGCCCGCATGGTCTACCTGCGCCTTCGTCAGGTATCAAGACGACTAATGCATCGCTCAGCTTATCTACGCATACCCATGGTTACGCATCATATGACCGCGATGCTGACACGGCGCTCTCTTTCTTACCCTATTCACCGTCCTCACCGCCTCGCTCATACCCATACGAAGAGGTCGGTCTGCAAAAGGAGAAGCCACGCAGAAGACGTGATCGGAGGCACGAAAGTTCCATCGATCCAGACCGGATACCAAGCGGTGACGCGCAGACCGCACAGTTTGCGCACGCCTTCGTGTCTTTTTCCATATCAAATTCTGCTCCATCCGTGGGACCACCATCTGATTCTCCTTCGACGCCAAGAAAGAAGAGTAGTAGGAAGCATCAATCCCCGCCTTCTTTGTCCTTTGCCTCGGGTTTCTCGAGTTTGCCCGATGATGGATGCCTTGGTGGGTTTTGAGAGTTCTTGATAAGAAATTCGGGCATCTTCGTCCCATGTCTCTCTTTCATCATAATGTAAATATTCTTATGCGGTTGTTCCGATGGTTCGAAATTCGTTATTCTTTTACTTCACAACGACTCACACCTTTATCCCCTCAACCGATCCATCGCCTACACCGCTTCACTCAGCCATTTTTTCTCGGACAAAAATTTTCATACCCCATCCATACATTACCTGTTTCCGTGCAAGTCGGCGGTTAACATACTTTGAATTTCACCCTCTTTCTCAAATTATTTATCCGCGTTCTTTTTCTTTCAATTCTTTGACTTTTCGCTTCTTTTCTGCATAGCACTTGACAATTACCCAACGCTTCTGCCCAATCATAATTGACAGACGAATTTAACTTTTGAAACCTTCACCAACTTCATCCCCATGTAAGATGGACCTTCAGATGCCTCCGCGAACCCACGACATATTATCCGCCTACAGAAGTTTACAAGAGTTTACCCCGTCAACATATTTTTGGTTTCCCCTGCAAAAATGTTGGCGCCAGTGCACGTGACTTTGAAGTGTTACAGATGTGTTTCACTTGAAATTTGAATTGAAACAAATGAAAGGAAAACTCGTGGTACGGACCCTTGTACTTGTTTATACCAAATGGCCTCTAATGTTGCAACCTTTCCGGGAGGTTACGACTTTTTATATTCATCATCCTCATTTAGGTGGTAGTCCCCCTTGAACGTGCGGGTTTGAATTACCAAACCTCCCTCCGAAACATGCGATATCGGCATTGAGTCCCCAAAAGATTTGTCGGTTATAGTGGATTCAGATGACATGCCATCCCGATGCCCCGGAGAATGGTTTCGGACCCATCCACCCGTGGTACAGGCCAATAGGATTTGAGTAAAGGCCGATTGATTTTTTTTGACAAGGAGAATACGCCGCTGTACGCTGTGACTGTCTGGACTGGTGGCAGCAGACCCTCGCGGGAAGGTTAAACCCTGACTAAGTCGAGGTACCGGCAGACGCTTATGGTTATTAAGTGCGTCCTTGTCGCCTGACTTGTGGGCATGTGAGATGAAAGTAGGTATCCGCGTCCGTTTCATTCAGACTGACATCTGGAAGCTCCTATCGATATTGGGTGGCATTGTGATAGACTAACAGCTCCACGGACCACTGCAGACAACGAGGACCAACATGCCTTATAGAGGCATCGGACAGAACACTGACATAAGGGTATGGGTCTTCTTTTACAATGCGCAGTACTACTTCAAGAGACAAAACCTGATCTACGACTCGGAACTTGAGCGAGACATGATAGGCGTTCTGTTGGTCCTAAACCCGAAGCCACAATTCATGCGGCAGCCAAATGCCAAAGCGGACTATCCCTGTCAGAAAGTTCATATGGGCGATAATCGCTCAGATAAAGGCAAAGAGAGCAAATTTCAAATGCGTGGGGTAAAATTAAAATTGGAGTGGGGTAAAGATAACGACATCCTTTAACTACTGACTTGGAGCCTGATCGAAGGATTGAAAAATAAGGCGTTACCCGTTTGGACGATCATCGATGTTGGTCGACGGGGAGAATGAGACAAATTGGAAAAGACGACCCAGCAAGTTATGATAAAGGAGCAAAGGACTGCCCGTTCCGGTTTAACGTTTTCTTTCTGCTTTGTTCTATCGGTTTGTCCGTTGTGATCACCTGCTCGCTGGCTTCGAACTCAGCGGAAAGGCGGACCAGGGAACGAGACGAATTCATACGTTTTGAGTAGTGGACAGTATCCAAGTTGATGATATTGAATGAAGGGACGAGTGTATTCCGATGTTGCAGTTAGACTACAAAGTCTGGGGAGAAATTCTGATTTGGAAAGCGATTTGGGAAAACGGAAGACGCCAATGAGAAGATTAGAGGTCAGGTCCAGCGTCTCTATTAAAGGGTGTCGCTTGAGGAATTCCACCAGGTCAGGGAAAGCAATGGCAATTTTGCCTATGCCCAGATCTTTCAACGTAGGGATTGTAATGGCAGAAAGTATTTGCGACCATGTAAAATGGTTGAGTTGCCCGTCGGTGATCGAGAGATGCGTCAGGGGAGCTATGTTCAGGATATAAAGCATCCAAGGATACATCGAAGCCGAGAACAGACGGTCGCCTTTGATGTGCAGTGAGGTCAACAGAGGTGGGAATTGAGGATAAGGTAGCCCTGTATATTCTAGATGTCGAGGAGTGACCGTATAAAGCGGTACTGGTGTCATATCGTACGTTTCCTCTTTAAAGTTCTTGATCACATTTTTCTCCTTTGTCCAGGAAAATAAAAATTTCAACTTGGTCAATACCATAGAAGGTTGTTCTATTTGTGGGACGTCTCGTTGCTGGCAAGTAGCAGCAGCAGTAGTAATAGTATTGAATTTAAAAATAAACGGCCCTTTTTCATGACTGTCTCCGTTGACTTCTAACCGTAATTGCGGGCGCTGCACGCACGAGTTGAGCAAGCAGACCAGGACCTGTGGATTGAACTTGAAATTGTCCACGTTCACCTTGATCGTCTCGATGGTTTTTGCACGGGGGATGAGATAGCGGAAGCAACGTATGGCGTCGAACGTCTGGTTTTCTTTACGAATGTCAATTGAAAGTTCTCTGAATTGTCCGAGTATGAGATTTGCAGGATAATTGTCTCCTGCGCGATAATGACATTGGTGGGTTATTTTGCTTGCAACGATGCAGTTGACGTGGTGAGCGTTAATTTGCGGCTCGAATATACCGTACAACCGTCGGCAGGTCTGGGCCAAAGAGGAAAGTAAGCGATACTGTGAATCGATCTCCAAAACAAATTCTCCGATTTGAAGCAAAAGTTCGGTGGGCAGGTCCCTGACACCCATTGAATCGCTGTCGAGAGTTGGTGGAGTTCAAGTGTGCTGAAAAATGTATTAATTCATCTCTATTGATAGTAAACTGCGGCGCTAAAGCGCGACAACAATTCACCGGCGGCCACATAGATATCGATGTGAATTTGTAATTTGTCAAGCGGAAGTCCTTAATCCCTACCGCGCATGATCAACGGCGTCCACAGAGGGAACGGCCAAGTACTATCAGGTGTCCTCTTAGACTGGTGACAAGACTGTAGTGTGTTATGTAAACGCGGGTTTTCACGTAAATAGTTTGACCCCAATCTCTAGCGACGGATGAATCTCATGTACGTATTTCAAATTGACGGACCTGGGTAAGTAGAACCCGATCTGAAGACCTTCCCATTGTATGCCGACTGCAGTGACAGGAAATAACTTTTTTCTCAAACGACATGCAAGTGTGTCGGGGCATATTGGTCATCTTAAAAGCTGTTCGCAAGAATCTTAGAAAAATAAAATAATAGCAAAATTTCTGTATTCCGAGTCGGAAGTGCATGAGACTGAACGTCTGTAATGCATATAGAATTCGCCAGAAAGAATCAAAACGTGAAAAAAAAACATACTACGTGTTTCTTAGCCTCATATTGCTGTTGGGTATTGTGCTTGAAATTAATGGGGACAGGCAAATAGACTAAGGCGCGTTCCGTTTCACAGCCCATTCTCTTAGTTGGTGCATTAAGTCGGATGAGATCCATCGCCACAAGCCTTTGTATTCCCGAGCAGACGAACAGAGTCACTCTCAGACCGTAAAACGCGGTCCTTCTGTAATGAGCCTATCAGCCATTCAATCAAACCACGGACAGCACGATATCCAACTCGGTAACTTATTCCTCGGCAAGATAGAATAAAAACACGACCATGGTAGTCTTGCCAAGTCTTGCCATGGCATGCGACAGGCCCTAAATTGGAAGTGGCAAGTAATGAACAGTAGCCAATTTGCGAAGCCGGATGGGTCAAGCTAGTGAAGGATGCCGCTTCGGGAAAGCCAAGAGGTTTGCGAACGCGATGCAAAGCTTGCCTATAAAAAGATGTGTCAAGATAGAAATTGCGACTTAAGGTAAGATCAGCGACCAGCCAAAGAGGGTGAGGCTGACGTCGTCGATGGGTAAATGTGTCAGCGCTGTGTCGAGGACTCCACTGGTGGAGTATCTTTCCTAATGGGGAACTTGGTCAACCGAAAGGACAACGCCCTGCGTATAATGCCCATCGAGAAGTGACAATGAACAGGCCTGACATAGTACTAGCGGATGAAATGGCCTCATTGTGATTCGCGAATTCGGCAACACAATTTTTGCCATAGCAAAGCAAGGGTTTCGTTGTCATTTGGATAGCCTGAAACCTATCGGATTGCCGTCATTTTAATTGTGAAAGTGAAGATGAAAGGCCCTCCTTCCTTCGAGGGCGGCTGAATAGCTGCTGTACCAGAACTCGGTTTCGATCGTCAGGTGCAGCGTTGAGAAATAAGCCAAAACTTGTGAGTCCATCCAAGACAATGCCCATTATCTTTATGGTTTTAGCATGGAGGATGAGATTGCGGAAGCAGCGAAGATCATTGGAGGAATCGAAGTTCTCTCGAACATGAAACCACACATCTGTCGTTCCCTATTTCGTACATGGGTTTCTCCTTTCGTTGATGTAAATTTCCTGTAAACAACACTCGCAGCAATGCTTCTAATTCGATGGGCGAGGTTTGGAAATCCCGTTAAGCCTTCTACAAGTCAAGAACAAGGTAGGAAGCGCATGATGATCGCTCAACAGATGGTTGGTGAAAACAATGGAAGTGCCGTTAGTGGTTTCCATCGAAGTGTAAATGCCTTCAAATTCTATTCAAAATTTCTTTCGTATATCTTGACGAGTAAATGTCGCATGAGAGCTTGAGCAAGCTGTGGCCCTGATAATTCCTCGGTGAGAAACGCCATTAAACAAGGCGTGCAACTGACCTGAAGGATCACCAGAGATAAGTGTCGTGAACCGTAAAATATTACAGAACACATACTTGTAGTCCTGCACCACTAATCTGAAACGTACAGGAGTCTTACAGGGCAAGATGCTCTAATCCGGATAAAACCGAATGAGATGTGGGATTAAAGAACAGAAAGAGCCAAGAAATGACGGGAGTTACCCTCTTTGTTTGGGCGTTAGGAGGGCATCGACGAAAGGAGTTTGGAAGCTCAGATTTTGAGCAGATGGTCCCTTGCTCGAGACACTCTATTTGAACGCGTATCATTCTCGAAAAAACCAAAATTATGCAGGTCGTCCGTCTCCAATCGTCCGTGAAGCGCTAAGTGTGTCTGGGGACATAAGCAGCCTCCTCTCTCGTGTTATTGGTAACTCGAACCTGAGTTGTGACAAACTCAAAGCAACATTCCGACTGCCCATCCGGAGGGTGTGTAGGTTGACGATGTGGCCTTATAAAGGACGAGGAAAGTCGATATCGAAGAGTGAGCGAAAAGACTTTTGATATAAAGAAAAGAAACACACAAGGAATTTAATGACGGCTTTCAAAGTACGAGCCTAATCGACCCTCAGCCATTTCCACGGAAATTTCACTGGTTCTACGCGAGATCGTTGCCTTTGAGATTTGCTCACCGAGACGGCAGCCCGAATTCCCCTTTGTGGGTTTTAGTAGAAATTCCACACGAAGTGAAAAACAACAGTCTTTCCATCCTTATTCTTTTCCAGACGACTCTAAAGAGTGTCTAGAATTTAAAATAAGGTGAGAAACGAAACAAAGACCGAGTTGGAATGGCCAACTTGTTTGATGGTGGAACTGAGACTTCACCAACTCCGACCACCTACGCTTGAACCACCACTGGTGGCACTCCTTTACTTCAAATTTCTCCCCTACCTACAGAAATTTTCTTCTGATGACCATCACTGGTTTTTCGCTACAAGATTGCGGAACTGCGAATTTATGCTGAAAAGCCTTGCATTCGAGTTAATCGGCCTATTTACCGAAGATAACGACCTCACCGACCTTGATAAACTTTATTTATCTTGGAGAATAGTCGGAAGTCATTCTCTTGCGTTCCAGGTCGAGACACCCCAGGTCAACGAGCAGTCTTTTTTGTTCGGATGATGACGACAGACGCCTTTCACAACCAACGAAGAAAAAATGGCATATAGAATAACTTGCAGGGCCACAGGTGAGTCGCTGAAATGGACGCCTTCGTCGCTTGGTTCACCAGGCAATCTACAGGAAAATTGTTGACAAAAATGTCCTATGGCGCACTTGGCTCAGTGGCCTGGAAAACAAAACTTCATTCTTGCATCGCACATTCGCGAGCAACTTTTACATGTGGGAGTTTAGACGACGCATTACTGCCAGGATTCAAGTTGGTTTTCAATTTGTCGTAGTGCTAGAGCATGCCAGGCGTCGCAGGAGGTGAGTCACACAGCCTTTTCATCTGGAGAGGTGCTTGCGCCCTCTAGATTCCAAGAACTTGTCTTATCCTTTGAAGGTGGATGTATTGCCATGATACTGAACCCTGAGTCAGAGAATACGCTTTGTTTCAAGCATTTGGCCAGCCGCATTTGATTGATTTAATTGCGCTTGCTGTCACACAGAAGGACTTGGGGTCTTCTATCACGCTGCTTAGCATCCTGGACACAGTTGGAATTCATCATGGTGGTTCGACGAAAAAGATGACTATCTTTGACTCACGCAAACATGGCGTGACTGTAACAGTTCTGATGTCACTTTCCGGGAAAGAGTCGTTCTGTGAGACTGGTTCATGAATTGGTTCGAAGGTCCAGACAGACTTTTCTGGCGTGTTGGAGCTAGGACTGGGAGGCAGGAGAGGGACTAGTAAGTCCACTCAAGACTGGGAGGCAGGAGATGGACCAACAAGTCCACTCAAAGCTCCTGGCATTAGAAGTTAGAAAGTTGGAGCATTGACACGTCGTGATCCAGCCAGGACAAAGAGCAGCCAGAGAAGTTCTGAGTATGATATTCAAGACGTTTTTCATCGAAAGTTCTACTTTGAGAGAGAACGTTCCTTGTCAGCAGACGAAGTGACCCTTTCTAGGTCCGTATCTTCCCATCCAAATCTTCGTGCATTCTCGCCAAGCAGGGACATAACTATTTCCAGATTATCATGTCCGGGTCAATACTTGAATGACCGTTTAGTCCGCGAGACCGATGCAGGAAAGGGTTGTACAAACAGATGGAAGGGCAAGCCGGGTCAGATGCTCATGTAGCAAGCTGCAGAGCAAATGAGTCAAGTAAGGAAAAGACTTGAGATCGTTCTACGGTCTCATCTTTTTGGAGTAAAGAGTGTGGATAAGATTTATTCACCGTCTGGCGAAGTGAGCGACCAAACCAGACATGTCGTGACCGTCAGTTCGGCATTCAAATAAGGGTTCAGTCCCTTTTTTTTCACTCTGAACGACTTTCTCTTTCCACTCATCATCTCACTCTTCTTCTCTTGCCTTATTCCCCACACTCCTTCGAACTTTTCTCGTCCGTGGACACATTATGGGCATTTCCAACATACCTTTCCCCTCCTTTTCACTCGTTTTGACCTCGGATCGCGTCATTATTCCCGGTCGTTCTATGGTCATAAGAATCGAGCCTCTCCTCATCAAAAACAACCTTATGGTCGGTCTCTTACTCAGGACGTGTGGGACATGTGAATGTAAATCATTTCTACTTCAGAAAACCGTCGATCTACACAACCTCCAATCTGAAAACCTGTTGGTAAGTTTTGAAAACAACTATCTGAGTCCAGATCCCAGATTATACCTCTAACTGAGTGTACGTTCTTAGACTCAGCGCACTCCCGAACATGGGGAATTAGTCGAACCAGCTTTGCCGGGTATACCGGAGGGATTCAAACAGGCAAGGACTCATGGCGGATTGAAGGTTGTCTTTCATTGGTTATCTTTTTGGTCTTTATCTCACTACTACCTCAGTTCTTCATCCGTCTCTTTAAAAAAGCAATGTGACGGAGCGCTGAGCTCACCACCGACTGATTAAAACAATTTTTTTTTTATCCCACACAATTCTAGACGTTTCTTCCCGCTAATCTTCACCCACGAAAAATTATATACTTTCAAAAGCGTTGAAACATTCTTGTGCAGGGCCTGCCTTCATCACTGATTGAAAATCTGACGACGTTTTCAATACGCGGTAAGCTATCCAAAGTTGATGAGATGATAGGAAACCTGCGGAACGCGTACTTCTCTGGCTCAAGCTTGTGCACTTGAATGTGAACAACGAGACCGTTGAGCCTTCTCGGGCACCTGCCGCATTTAAAATGCTTTGAATCAATGTCGTACAAGGCGAAGCAGATATTGGATATCACTGGCGACAAATGCACGAGGGCGGATTGTTGACGGAAAGACCCAAATTCCCTCTCGACCCTTCTGAAAAAACTGGATTCTCATGACTGAATTTTTTGGGAAAACCTAATCTGTCATTGTTCGCTCATCGCTCAGAACGTTTCGACGTTCATCATAGATATCTTTCAAGTCAAACTGAAGAAGGCCAACGCCCAATCTCAACTCCTAAAATTTGATGCTGGGACGAACTTTCTTTGAAATCGTTAAACCATTTCACATCCCTCGCAATCAGTCCTCACTTTTTCCGCAACCCTCAGCAACACTCACAAATGACGGAGGGCTTCGCCAACTCCAGGAGTCCCTTCATGAGTCTCGCAAATATTGTACAGGACTCACAGGCATGACGGTGGATTCTTCCACACCTTATGTGTTCCCTCCGATCATCCGCAGCCAGAATCACCAACAGACCAGCACATCACTCGCAGAGGATATCAGCCTGCTTTGTTGGGAGCTCAACACGACCGACGGTCCCTTCTTTTGTTCCTGTTGAGGTGGACAAGAAGGTAGACGATCTGAAGGAATTAATAAAGCATATCATCAGCTATTGAGAGGCCGCCATCGAAGAAGCCGGAAACTCGATGGGCCTGACCTTGCCATGTGGAATCTTCTTTGGCACACGTTTTGGGAGGAGTTAGCTCCTGACTGTTTTGTTAAAGACTCTGCCCGTATTCCTGATCCAAGGACGCTGAAAACGGCAGCTGAGGAAACGAACCATGAGTCTCTCAAACTCCCCAATAATGACGATTTCCCGTGTGGCTTGCACCGAATACTTTTCACCGAAACCTACAAGCCCTTTATAAACAGGATAAACTCTACACCGAAATGCCGAGGTGGCAACGTCTTAGCTCTTTGAAGCATTCGACAGTTATGACAGGCCAGCTCGGTACAGGTGAGCGTCTGACTGCTTTTGGTATTTCTGTCGCGCTGAACAAATGAGACGACATTCTAGGGACTGTCGGCCTCTCTTGCATTCCAGTGTGGCGACTTCAGGAGAAGAAACCAACTGTCTACTGCAACGATGAGACACATGCATGGGGTTCAGCGGGTGTCACTAAGGGACAAAAAAACGCATTGAAGAGCTCGATAAATCCATTGACTGCTGCGCGTTGGTCGACATCAACCCGGACTTATTGGCAATTCCTTGAAGTCTTCACAATTCCGACCCTTCGCAGGTCGTCAAGGCAGAGTGGTGATCGCAGCTTCTCCCAATCCGGATCACGTATCACGCTAAGACCCTGGAAATGGGCCGATCTTCTAGGCATGTACATGCAGTTGGCAGGAATCTCACAGAGATGCTTCCGAGCGCTCGACTCGGAAGGGGACGTTCATGATCAAGGGCGTTATCGATGACATTGAACATGTTGATGATTTTGCGAAATTAGCAACTGGACTGCCATTCAAGAACAAAGCGAGCCATGCTCTCACCCGAATGGAACCGTGGCACAGATGACACATGCGACGACCGAATCGCGGACCTGCTGAGCGACCATGTTGCCGACCTCGTGTTTGACAGGATCAGCGTTGCTGGGGTGGCAAGTTGTTCAAGAGGGCGCATTTCGCAAAGGCATCAAATTGGACAGAGCCCGAGGCCATGGATGACGAAACGCCCTCTCTACGCGTGCAGACTAAGAAAGCCGGAGGCAAAACAGGGGGTTACTTCCACACGCTATCTGTCCGAGCTGAAAAAGGGTCTCAGAAAATGGTGAATCAATACTTAATTCCTCTTTCACCAACCGCAGAAACCATTGACGCCGTTTATATCTCCGAAGATGTCAGTCTTTTTCCAAATGACCGTCTCTCCATCCCACAGCCTCAACCTCAAAAGCATCACTGAACTCACCGACGAAATGCCTGCTTTCGCAAAGAAAGGATGTGTATTGTCTTCGTGGTCCCTGATCATGACACAACTTGCAAGCCTTACCAACGTATATTTCTCTCCAATAGACGAACTCTAACTTGTTTTTACCCTCATCTACATTGATGAATGCAAGCCGTCGGACCAGTATCTCCTACTGTCTGATTAGCAATCTAAGGTCTGCATGATATGGACGGACTTCTCCGAATTCGGGCCCAACCAGCCTTGGACTTGGTTCGGCGAACCGCTAATTAGCATTTCGACGACCTACCTCCATTGACCCTCAATTCGGGAATTAGTGTGGTCCACAAACACGGGGACGCTCGCTTCTGGCATTTCGTGGATAAAGTATGCTCGCAATTTGCTCGCAAATCAACTTATGATACTATCAATATTCTGTTTCACCTGAGACCATCAACAAGCCTTTTTCCCATCTGAAGGGATGGCTTCTGGGCACACTCCAAGCATTAAGCTGAAAGGTGGATGCCTTAGTAGTGCCTGGATATAGGTGTCCCACATCTTTCGCCAATTAATCCACACAACTTGGTAAGCTTCTTTATTGTCGTTGCCACGGACTACACTAAGTATGCATGTATCTTACAGCGATGATGCTCTTCATCCAGATAAACTGTTTTCTCATCTCTTTGCCAGCCCCACAGTGTCAACTGTGACAGCTGAGTTCGTCAGCATCGACTTAGCTGCTAGTTTCCGGCGGGTATTGGACTCGCCCTCACGTCCTGCCCGTCAGGTTTATGCCCGCCCTTTTTCCTACTTGTGATAGGTTCACATCCTACTACTCAGGTAGATGGTACTGTTGAGACCGCAAGGCGAGTGTCCGGCTCAGTTTTCGTGAACTGACATGACTCATCACAACTCTTCAGCATTCTTCCTTACCGCACACTTCAGCAAAGAAGACATTCCTTACAACTGGCTCTTTCTCTTGCTCAGTCGCCATCCAGAATGGCAACGATCTCGTGAACTTCTGGTCTAGGCGAAGCATCAGCTAACCAACACTACTTTGAAGAAGACAGAGATTGGAACCAGTGGGAGGCGACTATAAACGAGGCATACTTCGGATTTGGTGACAGCGAAGTGCATGATGGAGAAGCTTGACTTGAGACAGGATTATCTTCCTGCCCACGTATGACCCTACACACAATTTTCTACCGCGGTCACTGGTTACGAATTCGAAGGGGCAAAAAACAAGAATCGGGTCCTGAGATGTCGATCAGGTATTATTTCCTCATTCTCAAAGTAAGTATGTTGTTCCATTGAACACAAATAGTGTCATTGCACATAGCAATTTGATCCTTGGGCGTCTTGTCCTTCAAGCAAAGAAGGAATACGAAGCAGAGGTTGTCCACCGTATTCAAATTTACTTTGCTGGTGCTCGCGGTTCTTAGCGCTGGACGGATAGCCGACACAAGCGACCCATGCCATCCATTATCCTCAATCCAGGCGCTTCTAGATGGCGCTCACGACTTCCTCCGTTCCAAGAAGTGACATGCTGACCGCGGCATCCCATTCAGGAGAGGTACTTGGTTCCGGCAAATCGAGCCTGACCCACACATTGGCTGGACAACTCCAACTGGACATTACGTTGTTTCTCTTTCAGCGAGCTGGATATCGGATAACCTCCTCACGACGTTCATGGGCCGCCTGTCTGCCGGTTGTGTCCTTTTGGGAGACTTCAATGCTGCGTTAGGGGCACGACTCGTAAGGAAGACGAGGGAAACAGTGACAAGTACATATCATCATTATCTACGATCCCTTCATTCCTAACTCTGTGGAAAGTACTATTCCAGCATTACCGAATGTTTGTCAGATTGACAGCCCGGAACCGCAAGCTAGTCCATAAGGTCCACAGGAGACTGTTCCCCAATTCCACGCTACCTTTAGGTAGTTGGACAGAGACAACGTGAGGTGCTAGAAACTTGGCCACAGGTAGTTCCCAGAACCTTGAAAGATAAACCTGCTCAAATTTTCAAACAAACAACGTCTACTGCTCTTTCCACATTCACCTGTGCTGCGCGCTCATCTGAAATGTATTGTGCTGATAAGCGAGAACGTTAACGCCTTTGTCAGACCCTAATTCACCATGCCCATCTCGCAAGAAGCTCTCCTCTGCGTTCTCAACTTTTGCCTCCCCTGCCCCGTCTTGACATGTAGGGCTGCTTGTCCCGATTTCCGTTTCCAGTTGCTATAGCCATATCTGATACTACACTGCGTCTTTCTTTGTTCATTAAAGCGTCGATTACAGTAACTATTAATACTTAATATCCAGTTGCACTTCTGTCGTCCGATGTTCTCGGACAGCTTTGCCCCGGCCATGCCGCCCGGTATAGAGTTATTATCTAAGGTGGCAAGCAAAATGGTCATGGCTAGTGGTGGACGTGGACTTTGATAAAGTAAATTTGCTAATACCGCGCCTGGTCACTGTCGCTTGACGTTTTGTAATCCCCTTGCAGTTCGTCCCAAAGAAAAGATGTTTAATGTCACGTTATAACCAAATCGGGGTTGTAACGGGTGTTACAATGACTTAAGAGATTTTCCGCCATGACTCAGTCCTGTCTAAAATTTTATGGATGGTTTTGTGGAGCTACAGCAAAGGAATTTAAATTTAAATTATTTTTTTACGTGCAGAAACTTTTATTTTTTGTTGTAATGCGTTACATGAGTGTAATAAATCACGCGTGACAGCACGTTACCATCAAATTTTGATTTCTCCGACGTAGGCCTGTAATTTGAGCCGCACGATAATCGCCATGTGATTTCAGGTATCACCTTCTGGAATCTATAGTACCTCAGCGCACTACCTAACCCATCCATCCGCTAAAATGGTCAAAGTTGCTGTCCTTGGAGCTGCTGGTACGCCTATGTTCTTTTGCCAATTCGAAATCTCTTTTTCTGGGTTGCAGGCGGTATTGGCCAGCCGTTATCTCTTCTTCTGAAAGTTAATCCTCTGGTCACCGAGGTGGGACTCTTGGTTTGCTACGTATTCCCATGAATTCACAATTTTTTCTGGCTAGCTTGGTCTCTTCGATATTGTCAACACCCCTGGTGTCGCTGCAGATCTTTCCCATATCTCCACCCCAGCTAAAGTTCAAGGTTATCTTCGTCCTGATGACGGCCTCGCAAAGGCCTTAACCGGCGCGGGTATTGTTGTTATTCCTGCTGGTGTTCCAAGGAAGCCGGGAGTAAGTATACCTAATGTCAATATTCTCTTTTTACTTACGATTGTCCCCAGATGACTCGGTAAGCTTAACCGTTTGTCGAATGAGGTACGAATTTACGAAAGATTTGACCGCCCAGCGACGATCTTTTCAAGGTTGGTTGCCATTGACACCACTCTTGATTTGGATACTAACAAACGTCAGATCAATGCTGGTATCGTGAAAGATCTCGCCACTGGAATTGCCAAAACGGCTCCGAAAGCATTTGTGCTTGTTATTTCCAATCCAGTTAACTCCACTGTGCCTATTGTTGCTGAGGTATTGAAGAAGCATGGTGTTTATAACCCTAAGCGGTACGCAATCACCTTACCATCTGGCGATACAATAATTTAGCTTCTTGACAGCGTTTTTGGTGTGACAACGCTCGATGTCGTCCGGGCATCCACTTTCATCGCAGAGATACTTGGCGACAACTCATTAGCAAAGGATGTCGTCGTCCCAGTTATAGGTGGACATAGCGGTGTCACGGTATGCTCACTTGCTTGAGTGGCTCGAAACACACTATTTATACAAAATCGAATCAGATTGTTCCCCTTCTATCTCAGTCCTCACATCCTCTGCCATCCAGTCTTTCTAAAGATTCATACGATGCACTCGTAAAGCGCATCCAATTCGGTGGTGACGAAGTTGTGAAAGCGAAGGATGGTGCAGGCTCTGCCACACTTTCTATGGCATATGCTGGCGCTGAATTCGCCGCAAAGATCCTCCACGCCATTAAAGGACAGAAAGGAATAATTGCACCGAGCTACGTCGACCTTGGTGCCGATCCTGTTGGGGGCGCCGAATTGGCAAAGCAACTGAACAAACCTCCTGCTTTCTTTTCGGCCAATGTTGAGCTGAGCGTACGTGAACGCCATTTTATTCGCTTTGGCTATACAACTGACTTGGCACTTCAGATTGAAGGCACTTCCAAGATCGTTCCTCTCGGAAAGATCACTGATGATGAGGAGGCTCTCATTCAAGCTGCGATTCCGGAGCTCTATACAAATATTGAGAAGGTGTGTTGTTTCCGGCGCGTTTTCTGTGGTGTGGTCTAAGCAATTTCCATGCTACAGGGTGTTACTTTTGTTGCCGACGCTTATAAAGCTGAGGAGTCTCGACTTTAAATCATGTATCCTGAATTCCAAGCAAAGATGTGTAGACCGTCATTGTGGAGTCTCGACTTTAAATCATGTATCCTGAATTCCAAGCAAAGATGTGTAGACCGTCATTTTTAAATTATACATAAATGCATAGATTTTTTCGAACTGAACTACCGACACTATCCGATGTTCCAGGATGTGCAAAGGTCCACTGTTATTTATATGATATCTCTGACGCCACCATCAGACTTGACCTGACGTCTTTGACTTGTCACGTCAGCTCGGCATGGATACACTAAGACTTGTGCTCGTTCCCTTTGATCGACACTTATGGTATATGCACGTTTCGTTTCGTGCTAATCTGGGGCATTTCAGCTGTATTGCTAATGTTCGATGTTCGTGTGAAGGATGTGACAATTTGACGGTCGTGGCAAGGGAAAGGCACCAAGCCTCTTCATTCAACTCGGCTTTTGTTCTGCTGTTGTGGCTGCTTTTCCCATTCGAACTCAAATGACATACATTTGCAGGAATTCGTCAATGGCGTCAAACTCCGTACTTGGCTGTGATTGGAAGTCCAGACCCGTACGACCTCGATAGAATTGCTATGTCATTACTTCCCCTTTCACGTCAAGGGAGTCAGTTTCTTATCTATTGTGTACCTGGCAATTTTGAAGAGTTCCTGGCCGATAACTGGAAAAATCAGGATGACTGAAGTTGCATGTCAATTTCCTTGTCAGCGTCATTTTCCGCCGCACTACCTTGTTTTGTTCTATGCAAGGTTATACATCGCTGATTCCGCATTGTGAGGAATTCCGCTTTTTCATCATTTCCGATTGGTTATAGCTGTTATCGCCCATGGGACGAGTGGACTTGTTTCTCTTTAATATCGGTGAATTTCCAGTCACTGGCTGTCAGACATATCCATTCGGACCGAAATGGTACAATTAAGGAATGAGAGCGATAAGGACTCCTGTTTCCGTTTCCTATTTTCTACCTGCTTGACTAATGTTTGTCTGACCCAATTTTCCTCAGCAGGACTAGGCGCCCGCAATCGACGGAGTCAAGAAGTATGCGGTGAATGCATAAAGACCTTCGGTTTTCCCCGTGCCTTTCTGCATTTTACGGTGTTGTTTTCCTGCGTCGTGCCTCCTTCCCTTTCAAGCATACACTCTCAATGATTGAATTGTTACCTGCACTCGAGGCCGCTGTCTGGGCATTAAAAACAGCCAGAGACATCTTTCACAAAGTAACTGAACATAAAGACCGATGTGGCGCATTGATCGGTCGTTGCGAGGAGCTCATCGTGCATATCTGCGCACAATTTCCACCTGGATCGCCAGCTCAGCTGAATCGCGAACTGACTAAGGTCGAAGAGTACGTGAGAGCCAGTCTGTGTCTCTATCGAAGGATATAAACCCAGCTTTTAGCGCATGCCTGGCCGTCAAAGAAACCACGACGCTCCTTTCGAATATGAGTAAGGTTCGGGTTTGGTTTAATCAGGACGAGATCGAGCGGGAGATCAAGAAAGCCGAACAACGTCTCGCTGATGCGTTTGCAATCTTTAACGTACCTCCAATGCTCTTCATTTTTTCGCAAAATGGCGTTACTGACAACAACGCAGATTGGTGCAGATGTTAAACACATTCAACTTCAAGAAGAATTGGCACGAGCTCTCAAACATGACCGTCAACAGTTGTTTGCTTATCTTGATCATTTACTCAAGACAAAACAAACCCTGGGAGACGAAATAGAAAGCCTGCCACCAATCTCACCAAATCGTAATATGCCATGGACAAATAATTCCAAAGTTCCTTACCCATCACCCATCACACCAGCTAGTAGCACGTCGTGGCATCTACGCTCAGATATGGTTTACCAGGTTGATGAAGGTGACCCACTTCCTGGAGGGACTGTTGGTCAAGTTCGTCGGGGGGCAATGCACGGCAAGGCAAGAATCATCATTGGTGACGTAGAATTTATGGTGCTGACTTATCGATCATGATTATTAGATTGTTGCCGTTAAATACCTTCATGAAGACACGGTTAAGGTCTTGTTGACTAAAAAGAGTGCTACAGAGGTTTGTGTAATTCTTTTTGTTGTGAGCTCCGATTTAACGCTCGTTCGATAGTCATTCGAGAGAAGGATAAGGACATGGTCGGTTACTTTGTCGTTTATCTCCCTTTGTTACGCTGCAACCACATCGTAGGATACGACTCTCACATCGCAATGTCAACACTTTCATAGGAGCTTGCTTGGAGGGAGAGCAGGTTAGTTCTCTTTCATTTTTCTGTGTCAAATTGCTGTGCAAACACCCGGTTTTCGTAGCCCTTCCTGGTAACAGAATTCTGCGCATATGGAAACGTTATGGACTACATCCAAAATTTTCCCGAGTGTAATAAGCTGTCAGTTGTACGTGATCTAGAAGTTTTTCAATGCTCATCCACTTATGTCAGTCCTCAGCTCCATCAAGTGTCGGCTGGCATGCACTTTTTGCATGGTAACGACATAATTCATGCCAACCTGAAGCCGGTACTCGCATCAACCTCTTCCTTCGATAACATGTCTGACAATTTGTTTAGGGAAATATTCTTGTTCATGAAAATCATTGTGTTGTGGTGCAAGATCATGAAGTAGCAAGGCTCAAGGATGACGCCACTCTCTCCGCGTCTATATCACGGCACAATAATCTTGGGACATGGAACTTTATGGCACCAGAGTATCTCGATGGCGAAACTGACTATCCTGCTGATGTTTACAGTTTCGCCATGTCAGCATGGCAAGTCTACACAGGCTGCATTCCATTTTCGCGGATTCCATGGCGAAAACTCCGCAAGCATATTCGTACGGACCGGCCTGAACGACCAGGTTCCATGAACGACCAGCTATGGTCTTACATGCAACGGTGTTGGATTGATGAACCTCGTAGCAGAATGAAATTTGTTGAAATTGAGCTTGTTCTGAAGACTCTTCTTGACACCAAAAGGATGGACAATCCTCTGGACATCGAAACATACCCTTCCACTGCGAGCTCAAGCTCGTGCGACGAAATTCATTCGCCAGTGGGCGAACTTGGGAGAAGAATGCGATTGCAGGTCAACACAAAACAGGTGCCACTGACACCACTGATGCCAACTCCTATTTCCCCTGTCAAATCAACTGCGTCTGGTATGAAATGATTCTGCTTACGATGGTTTTCCTACTAATTGGTGATTAGCATCATACAGTTTGTCGGAAAAGGGAACAACCGCGATTTTAAAGTGAGAGGAGAGATGCCTTTTTGTCCAAACTAATCTTATTGCTTTCGTAGAGTGATATATTCGCTGACCAACCCCTTTTCTCTTGAAAAACTCATGAAAGAAATGCTTCTTTCATACCCATCATGGGTAAGCCATCTTCTTCGATTTCTCTCTCTATAGCTGAGCAGCGAGCTTTTTTTTCAGTTAAAGGTACTTACTACACTGCTCTTGCTGCTATAACTTAACAAGCATCTTCATTTTCTCAGGCGGTATGTTATCAGGTGCTCTCTATGATACTTCTAAAGCTCGCGTTCCACTCAAGAATAACGACCCAAATAATCGTACGGGCCATATGCGACACGTATACCAGGTTCTCTTCATTCAACGAAATTGCGATGAAACCCAATCTCATTGTCTTCTTTTGCAGAATAATGGAATGAGAGGTGCTATTGAAAAACTCACCCGTAGCATTTCTGCTTGGGTTGATCAGATTCAAATACCTCTCTACAAAGAGAGGGTACCCATTTCCGATCCACGTCGCATGCTGCTTTACATGACAGGTATGATAATGACTACATTCTTCCCTTTCCAACATAATGAAAGTATTTTTTTGCAAAGTGATTTGTATCATGGCTGAGCAGGCCTTCAGCCAAAAGTGGAGAACTCCAGAACTTCACGTTGCACATTTCTTAAAATTCTCTTTCGCAAGGAGCGACTTCAAAACTTACCTTGAGCAAGCGTGCACTAGTATTTGGTCTAACCACAAGGGTTCGAAATTCGTGGACATTGTTACTGTCTGCAATGAGATCACACTCGTGGTTGAAAAGGGCTGTCATATGCTAACCTCTTCGTGAAATTGTAGGATGTCGATTGCGCAGTGAGAAGTATAATTATATAAGCACAAATCTAGATTGTACAATTCCATCTGTCTCAATTCAACATACATAATCTTAAGTGCCCGCAGATGATTTATGTAACTATTGGTCAGAAATAAGGACCCCTAGCAACAATGCACAGTATGCGACTTTAGAAAAAAGGGGTAACCCACTTGGGACTTCGTGGTTTGCATTTCCTTTCGTCTGTCAATAATGATTGAATTACTTCCAGTTCTCCAGATTGCTAATCTAGCGATCCAGACAGCCAGAAATCAAATTCCATCTCTGCAAGAACATCGGGAACGATGCAATCTCTTGGTGAATCGGTGTGAGCGGCTCCTGGACGAGGTATCTGCGCAATATGCTGTGAACCAGACAGCTTTGGTTCAGAAAAAGGTGGTTCTGCTTGAGTCGTATGTCCTGGTTCTACATCGTCACGCAAATGCATCCTTTTTATAACTTCCTTCTAGTGCATGTCTTTCCGTTCGAGATACAATCACAGAACTCGCTGAAAAGGGACTTGCCTGGCGCCTTATTCATCAGGAGCGAATGGAGAAGGCTCTTGTTGCGGCAGAGGGAAAATTGATCGACGCATTCTTTGCTTTTCATGTCAGTTTCTACAGCTGGCAATTTTGTCTGAAAACTCAACGGATGTATAGCTAGGGGCAAACATAACCATTGCCGAAATTCATGCCGAAACTGCTGCAGCGTCCAAGATAGATCACCAACAATTCATTGATTATCTAGAAGCAATTTCTCAGAGTGACCAAAGAATCATTGATGCACTTCGCAGCAAAAATCATCGCCTTGAAGAGACTCTGATGGCTTTGATGAAGGTATTCGAATTGCTTGCTTTTTTTCTGTTTTGTGTACCAATAACGGTGTGTTAGCACCTTCAAACGCGCAAGCCCAATTTTAACCAAAATCACACCTCCGAAGAATTTATCCGGAAAGCAGTGGTCGCATTGCAGAAAGTTTCAACGGGAACTTCTGAAAATGTTCTCTCTTGGCAGATTACCAGTTTAGAGGTCGAGTACGAGAGGACTGAAGATGTTTGCTTAGGATCAGGAGGGTTTGGAATGGTGTACAAAGGGAAATGGCAAGGAGAGGTATGATGTTGCCCTTTTGAAAGGATATCACAGTCCTGATTGCGTAGGTGGTTGCCGTGAAAGAAATGCATAATATCTTGCCTGCAGAGGCACGAAACATGAAGCAACTTAAGGTGATTTATGTTCTTATTTCACTTAGCGTACTAACCGAAGAACTTAAGGCTTTCCAGAAAGAGATCAAAATATGGTCTTTATTTCCTTTTAAACCATTTCTATCTCTTATTTTATCTGGACCAGGTTGAGATTAAATCATCCCCGAATTCTGCCATTTTACGGTGCATGTCTGGAAGCAGAAAAGGTTTTTCATTGTACAACCATTCCTTTCTACTTTCATGAGGCTTAAAGACCTGTGCAGCCCTTTCTTGTTTCGAAGTATTGCGCAAATGGCAACGTCATGGATTTTATCTGCGAATACCCAGAAGTCAATCGACTACTCATAGTAGGTGTGCATGTCGTTCTATCTTTTCTACTCTGACTCCCAGTCGCCAGCTGCACCAAGTCTCGAGTGGAATGATGTATTTACATAGCCAATCCATCATTCATGCTGACCTTAAAGCTGTGCGCGACTCAGTCCGTTTATTGAAGCCAACTAACGAAAGTGCAATATAGGCAAACATTTTAATGGGAGATGATCACAAAGCTCTCATCTGCGACTTTGGACTGTCGCATCTGAAAGAAGGACATAAGTCGACGACGATTTCCAATGCCATTCAGGGCACATTGAATTATATGGCCCCCGAATACCTCGATGGTGCACCAATCGACTATCCAGCTGATGTTTATAGCTTTGCCATGACAGCGTGGCAAATATACACTGGGCTAGTGCCATTCTCAGAAGTACCTCGACGGGCATTCCACCGCCATGTTATAGATAAACAAGAACGACCAGAATATCCGAATTCGATGAACAAGACTTTGTGGACTTTGATTCAGGATTGTTGGCAACATGACCCAACGAGACGACCTACATTTTCTGAAATTGAAGCTTCCTTGAAACCGTTATCTGAGCCATGTACGCAATGTTCCACGACCTTCTCTTCGACATAATTATCTTCGTTTCTCAGACTTACAGGGGAGCATGCGAAGAGGCATACCTATTGATCAAATTTATGGAAATTCACTTCAAATGCCAATTTCGCCAGGACCGACCATTTCCCTGGAACATCCGATATCACGTCCACTCCCTCAACCAGTCAGCAGAACGACGGATGAACAAGGTAAAGTTCTGTACTTTTTTGAACATCATTGACTTCAACAAACCGCACACAGGATGGACGCCCATCCCTTCAACCCCCGGGTCGATGCCTTACCAAATTTCTGCCAATAGCATCGAAGTTTTCGAGAAGTACGAATTTTTGATGGATTTGCTGTAGCCTTTTAATAATCAAGAGATGGAATAGCTCTCTGGCGACATTGGGTGAACCACGACCGCTCGATAAATACATTACCACAACTCTACTCTGCTATCCAAATTGGGTATGTTTGTGCATTACGAAATTACTATTAAGTCTTGCTGATTTGTCTTATTATTAGTTGAAGGTCAGTTTCGTTACTACTAGGATGAAGTTTACTTGCCGCTTATCCGATGATAAATCCTAACAGGTAGTAAGTGGTACGGTCAGCTTACGAGCATCGTGGCTAATTGCGCTTTGTAGTATAAGGTGTACAATTCACGAGGACAACGGCCACGTCATGTCCTGAAGGTGCGTCAACGATCGATTCGCCCGGAAATAAGATCTTACTTATTGTGGCTACAGAATAGAGTTAAAAATGCGGTCAAGGAATTCACGCAAGCTTTGGTTGAATGGGTCGATAACATACCATCACTCAGGAAGGTGGACATTAGGGATGAATACAGGACTTTATTGCTTATAGCAGGTTCATATTTTTATCTGTTCATGGCCCCCTTCTTTTCTGATCCTACCTTTTGCACAGGGACATGCACCATGGCAGAATACACATACCGACAAAACTCAGATGCACCACATTTGTATGCACAAGAGTTCATTAAATCCATAAAAACAAATGCCTTCCGCGCGAAAGTAGAAGACCTAGTGATTGCTGCATGGAACCATTACTTGCAAGAAGCAAGGGATCTTGCAGTTCTGGGCAATGAACTGGCTAGTGTAGTCAACCAGGTTTGTCCCTGATGCGCTGGACACCCATAGAGTTTGTTTGTAGGTCCAAACTATTGTTTTCTGTGTGCATTATCGAGCGAGGTTCAATTTCTCGGTGCCTCGCAGTCTTAGCACCTAGCGGTGCGTAACGAGTATGAGCATTATATGTCCCGATATAAGGATTGGATACCCAAGCAGAACAAAATGTGGTTAATATTATACTTAGTATTGGGCCTATCGGCAAGTGGCGGGTGTTTTACAAAAAGTTGCGGGGAAATCATCGTTGGACCAAACAAAACGTACGATAGTTGATGGAAATGCAGAGTATGAAGTTGAAACCAGAAAAAGAACAGAATGGAGTAAATTTGGCCAGGATATGATAAAAAGAGAACGAGTATACAAACGAGGACTTATAGTAGTTATGTAACTTGACCAAAAGACCAAACATTGTAAGGACGTGGCGAGGGGTAGTGTTGTGAGTCCCTCTGTTTCTATTACATGCAATTCATAATTGTAACAACTCATTGCCTCCTTGAGATGGCGATACTAATTGACAAGAAAAAAAAACTAGACCGATTGCATGCTTGTTTAGTTCATTGCGTGAAGGCAATTGAAAGTGAAGGGGACATTGAAGAAGAGCGAGAATAGAAGGCCGATTGAAAGCTTGAATCACAAGAAAGAATGGTTGAATCTAGTGGGTGGCCCTTTTTATCATCTGTGGGTTGGAAATTTAGCAAAATCCTTAGTCAGGGATTCGCAACCACTTACCTCCCGTGCCCAACGCATAGTTTTTTTCGTCTCTTCTGGCATACGATGTCTCGCACGAAGTTCGGCGCCGATCCAATCCGCCAATAAGAGCTGTTTAAGCTGACCTTGAGGGAAGCAGTCAGCCAGATCACCGATAAGACCGTAAGAGAGCCTCATAAGAACGTCGGTACGCTCTTCATCAGCTAGGCAGCGGCGAACGAGGTCGAGAATGCTTGATGCGTAAGATAGAAGAAGAGAAGCTAAAAAGATGATAATTTTGAGCAGAGGTCGAGTTTATCAAAGTTGTCTAGAACCTTTAGGTGTATTTTTCAGTCCGGTTACGATACCGGTATACGCTTCGAGGATGCCCTCTCGCAGCTGAGTGACGTAGTCAACGAGTTCGTAATCAAGCTAACTCAATTGGTTCAGTTCTCGAAGTAAATTTCAGTTCACAATCAGGACTTACAGGATTTGGTTCTACTGCACCAGCCTGTCTCAACACCCCCATAGCAGTTTCAAGATATGGCTCAAAAGCAGGGCCGATTGCCAGGGCAATGTCCCCGAAACAACTTAAAATAGAGATCTTGACGTTCCTGTTCAGAACATCGCTCTGGAGATTTTCAAGAAGGACTGTCATAAATGGGGCAGCATATTGCGCCGACTGTTCTCCGAGCGCACGGGAAATGTCGCCGATGAGACCAACTGCGACCATACAAAGTTCGGTGTCCTCGTGTTGTTTTAGTGCAGGGTACAGGTAGTGGAGGAAGGTTTGGATATATGGCGAAAAGTTGGCTTCGAGCGCTGAAATAGAAAGGTGTGAGTTAGGTCTCAGAAATCGGAAAGAAAGGTGGCACGGCACCAGATGCAAGGGCACCGACGACTAGGAATGCGTCCTCAAGAACCGTGGAAGTTTTCCCTGAAGATTGAATGACTTGTAGGATGAGATTCATGATGCGATCAGCAAGTGGTCGAATGCCTTCATTTAGCTTGCGAACGACACACTGTAAGATTCGGTCAGGTCATAGGTCGGAATAAAAAGAAAGAAGTACGTACAATAACAACGCCGCAGAGGTTGCTTTGGAGTTCATTCCAGTTATTTCGGTCATCAATACCAACAATTTGATTTTGTATACTCAGGAGTTGTTCCATTCGCTGTAGGATAGTAACGGTAGTATTTTGCACAACACTGATAGCGTCGGGAGTGGCGTGAGAGAGATACGACGTGATGGCTTCGTATGCAGCCGTTCTAAAGTTCGACTCGTTGCCAGGACTGAAAACACTCGTCTTTAGTATAGGATCACTTCAAAGACTTCAGAAGTATGTACTTCTCAGTAACCCTCAACAATGCCTGGACGACACCTTCGTAATATGGAGATAATGGACCAGTTTGCCCTGTCTCGCTATCTTCATCGAAATACACATATTGATCCGCAAGGTTCATCAGAGCCCAGCAGCAATTTGCAATGATACGAGGACTATCTTGCAGTCCGTTTACCAGCGCCGAAATGAGAGGGTGCAGGTGAATATCAGGCTTGATTGTCACGATTAACAGGTCACAGATGCGGCCAAGCGTCCAGGCGGTTGTATCTTTTACATGCTCATTTCGGTCGGCCATCATATCGATGAGTAGGGGCAAAGCTTGGTTGACGAGTGGAGTGAGGACAGTAGGGTCCGGTCCTTCAAGGATAGAGCCAAAGGACATGATGGCAGCTTCCCTTTTGTGCCAGTCATCAGACTTGATGTGGGCCTCGATGAAAGGGATGACGGCCGGCACAATGGCATCTTGGACAGCACCAGCAAGAAGGTTCAGACACGTTCCAGCAGCCATGGAAACGTTCCACTCGTCGTCGTCTGCATCCTCCTCTTGCTGCGTAAGGAGTTGCAGAAGGACTGGAACAATTTCTGGCAGAGCGACTTTTGCGAAAAATTTGGACTCCGTTTCCGGAGCATCGCCATACTCTTGTGCCTGCATAAAGTAAGCTTAGCTTTTTCCGGGGGTATAATAATTAAGGTTCACCTCCTGAGCTTCAATTGCCAACTCAACCTCCTCTTCAGAGACAGTGGACCAGAACTCAACGGCTTGAAGAGAAACGCGCTCATCCGTATGTTTCATACCCGCCACCGTCAGCTACAGATGTCGTCAATACAGGCCGATTCACAAAAAGATGAAACCTACACCAAAAAGGGCTTGTTCCATATAAAAACTCATCTTGTCGTAATACAAGCTCATGACTCGCACCAAGCATTCAAAGGCTCCTACTTGGACAGCGACGGAAGGATTTTGTGTTGCCTCACACACAACTTGCATGATGTAATTTCGCTCCCCCTAAAGTTTCGAAGTTGTTGTAGACTTAAAATTTGCCAGAAAAATGCAACTCACTTCTCGCTCAAAGTTCTCCCTGACAAATTCCAACGAGTTGTAAAGTGCATGAATAGCAGCGAGCTGCACATCATGCGATGGCTCTTCCTTGCGAGCACCATGGATAACAGCAGTAAGAATTTCGTTTGATCGCGGCCTCAAGATGTCGGGTTTCTTGATTTATACCATCAGATGTCTCAATGAGTCAGTAAGACAATGCGGCACATACGATAGTTTCACAGATAAACCCAATAGTCTGGAGAGTGGAGATCTTGAGATTTGCATTCCCTTGACTGTTGACAAAACCAAGAAGAATCTCAATCAAGTTCGGCCATTGATCTTGCGGGAGCTCAACTGCAGCGATGGCAGCGACAACTTGGGAGGCAAATGTGCCTGCCTTTTGTTGTGGGGAAGCGAGAGTCATGAGAGCATCTTGTTTGATCTTCGACTTTGTATCACCAAGAAGAGCGAGCCAGCGATTTGTGTACTCTGCTTGCCGAGTGCTTTCCTGTGATCGTGAGTTGATACACTGAGACGTAAGGTTGTAACAAATAATTCAATAAACGTACTCGGGCGGTCAGCGTATTCTTCAAGGCGAGACCAGCAGCATTGCGGATATGAAGAGGGGTACTTTCATCGACCAGCACCGATGAGAGCATCAACATATACTGGGGCTGGACGTTGAGAGAACGTTGATCAGAAAAATGGTATAAGTTGCTAATGGGTTGGAAATTCATACATAGTTTTCCCGGGAAGCAGTTTCCAACTTGTGTGTAGCATCTTGACGCGTATTGGCATCTAAAGTAGTAGTAAAAGGAAATAATTCAGTTTATCGCGTCGTCGTACGCGCAGAAGTGCTGGAGTTCGTACCAGCAGATAGGGTATTTGCTAAGAGTTCAGTTGCATTCATGGCTGAAAAAAGCAAAACCGGTTAGGATGGTAAATTAAGTGCAGACTGTCGTGTATCTATGGGAGAGAGAGAGTATGTGTATGTGTATGGGAGGAGCTGACTGTGCAGGACGTTGTCGAAGTGGTGCAAGGAGGGATAAAAAGGCAGAAGCGGCAACAAGCCTGTTTTCCGTAATCACCAGCTTGGCAACTTTTCGCAGGCTGATCTCTTCTTTTTTTTAAAAAAAAAATATTCGGCTCTTTTCCTCTTCCAACTATATTCAATGGCAGATCGGGTGAGGCCTTTATTTCTCGCCCCAAATCCCTTTCGTATCAACTGAAAATCCAGGGTCGCGGGGGTTTAGCTCGAGGCGGTGCCCGTGGAGGGTCGGCAAAACGTTCACAAGTCATTCCAGCAGGAGGCCCTCCAGGAGCCGATAAACCCAAGAGAGAAGCTATACTTGATCTTTCAAAGTATGTCAACGAACGCATTCGCGTCAAGTTCACTGGGGGACGTGAAGGTATTACTTTCTTTTTTTTGTTTCACTTTGAAATCTGACCCTTTTCGAAAAAAAATTTGAACAATAAAGTGACAGGAGTACTGAAAGGCTACGATCAACTATTGAACCTCGTGCTGGACGATGTCACTGAGGATATGCAGTGTGAGCTAACACATCTCCAAAAATCTATGCCCGGAACTCCCATTGATCCCTTTTCTTTCGATTGGACCAGTGCCTCAACCTCATACACGTAAATTAGGCTTAGTTGTCTTGCGAGGGCCTACGATTACCGTTCTCAATCCGGTAGATGGCTTCGAGGAGATTGCTAACCCGTTCGGAAATCCAGAGTGATAGGAGAATTCGTGCCGTTTATCTTTACTTGAACCTTGCTCCGAATTATCCTGATTTATGCCAGTCTATGAGGAAGCCCTCTCCATAGGTCTGAACACGATGATTCGTAGAACCGCACACTGCGATCATTGAATTTCATATTCGTTTCGTAAAATAATCTACACGTTTCCAATCTCCCGCCTCGTGTTCCGCTACGTGAACTTGAAATCGTCGATGGACATATGATGTATTGTATTTACAGTAGTCTTTACGGGCAATTACACGAGACAAGTGTCATTTCCGGAATCCAGTAATGAAGATATGGCCCGTAGTGAACGAAAGAACAACGATGTCTCTGCTGTACGTTGGACGGAAAACCACGTCAACCATGGAACAGTGATAGTGTGGGTAGTTTGGGGGATATAGACAAGGAAATTGTACTAGTCTGGAAATTATGTTGCATATCCTACGAGATGTAACAAAAAGGGTCATCGAATGCCACGTTTTAGAAATTGACCTCCCCGTCGCCGAAATTATCTTTTCCAAGAAGATGTAGCACCGACGATACGTGACAACGAGGATTCAGTTGCCAAACTTGTTGCTTTTGCTTTGCACACTGGGCATAGTAGTTCCCAAATTTGAACGTGGTAAAGTTTGGGGAATTTTGCGAGCTGTTGAAGATAACGTTGCGAGGTTGTGCATGGAGGTTGTAGAACAGCTACCCCTTCACATTCTTTACCTTAGTTGGGGTCGCAGCATTGCCATTACTCACACTCCCCCCCTCGGTCTTGATAGCAGAAGCTTTCAGTCCAATAGTCTTGACCTCTTCCCTCCCCTCATTTTCATAACACTTCTTTTCCCCTTCTACCTCCATGATCGTTCTCTGACCAACTGCAACCGGCAATGCAGTAGGAGGCGGACTCGGTGACTGCGGACTCGACGACCTCAAGATGCTCGTCGAAGATCCACCAACCAACAACGACCGTGTTGGGGAATTGTGGGAAGCGGAAGAAGGTCCGGATGACTGCAACGAGAGAGGTGATAGCTTTTGAGTTGGATCAGTGGAAAGAGCGTCGCCAAGAGTAGGCGAGGGGTTGGCGTTGAGTGTTGTGGTGGAACCAGGAGTATGGTCAGACTGCAAATCGATGGCAGGGATGGAATTTAACCTCGCAGGTGAGTTTTTCGCCGATAAGGTTGGGGAGTTATAATTGGAATTCCAATTACTTGAATGAACGGAACCATTGACTCTCAAAGACATTCTCTTTTCTAGTTGAACATGCTCTTGGGAAATCTGAGAAGAATTCGACGTCTGTAGAAACGACGGCGAAGCACAAGAATTTGTCACCTGCACATCCGGTGAAGGGACAGTCGACGAGACAGCCAACAGCGCGTCCGGTGTAGCAATATTCGTATTAGAGTCCAAATTCGCATAGAACGAGCGTGTTTGTGAATGTGAAGGACTAGATTGCCCTTCTTGCTGCTGATGTTGTCGATTAAACGTATGATAAGTAGCTGGAGTAGGCGTATCAGGACCTCCAAGCGACAACCTTCTCAGAGACTCCACGGGTGAATGAGAATTCGTAGATGATAGTGAAGGAGGCGCGTTATATGGGAAGATATCCCTCGGAATAGGAGCTTTAATAGTGGCTATATGGCTGTTGTTCCTCTCAGAAAGTGGCGAACGCGAAAAAGATTGTAAGTCTGTACTATGCGATGACGAATGCATTTGCAGCGAGGTATGAGCTTGAGATGGTGACTGCGACTGCGAAGGTGAACGTGATGGGTGAGGATGTTGACACTGAGCCATAAAACACGACGGAAGTGATTTTTGAGTACCCAAACCAGAACCAGAACCAGAACCAGGAGACGAGGGACCAGGCGACGAAGGATGAGGGTATATGACAGAATTCTGCGCAAGACGCAGGGTCCTGAGAGGAGAAGTACCGGCGGGTGAAGCCTGATAAAATACATTTGCTGGGTCGATAGCTGCGAAAGAAAACCGTGGATCGACAATCGGAGAAGAAACAGACGTCGAAGCTGGCGATGGTGGTGAAGGCGTGCCATGCGTGTTGGGCGGTAAAGAGAGGTGCTTGAGCGACCGAGGGCCAGAAGAAGATCGCCGAACATGTCCTTTCAACTGGGGTTGGAAAGATGGGAAGCCAAAGTCGGAAGGCGAACGATAAGCAACTGTTGGCGATGATCCAACGGTTTCTGAGGGTCGAGAAAACCTCCCGCGTGTGGATGTTGAAGGTGACAAAGAGTCAGAAGGGACATTCCCGAACGTGTTTCGCATTGATTCATGGATATGCCATGAAGGCCGACGAAGAGGACCTGGATGGGTGGATGACGAGCCTTCAGTGTACGATTTTACCGACTTGATGTCATCATCAGCAAGATCCGACCCTTCATCGGTAAAGCCCTCGCTATTGCTCTCTGATGCCGTATCCTTTTCTCTTGCCTCTGTGGACGACGTTGCGAGCTGCAGAACCATCCCAAGTTGATTTTCGAATAGAGTATGATCCGCTGGTGGTGCCTCCGGAGGTGGAGGACTTGTCCATTTCCCCCTTTTCGGTGCCATGTGTTCTGGTAGCGAACGAATAGCAACTGGTTGCTGAATACGGGAATCTGGTTCGAAAAACTGGACTGGGGGTGAAAACCTTTCTTTCATCTTGGATCGGAGAGCTTGGCTGCCAACAGTATATGGTGTCTGAGGTGGCAACGTCGGTGGTTTTGAATGATAAGGAGGTGCCGAGACCAGCTCTTCATCCTTTCTCTCTTCGCAGAGTTCTGCAAGGGCAAGGATGGCCTTTTCATGCCGTTGTGTAAGGATGCGCGAAACACGCATAAATTCGCCACGTATCTGTGAAAGGAAAAAATGATTATGATAAATGAACTGAAGAGGGTATAGCCATACTGTATAGAGTCCATCCCTTGTCACACAACGCGCAACATTGTAATCGATCTCAAAGGGATCCTACATAGGAATGAAGCAGCTTTATTACCCGCTGAAAATTCTACGGACCTCTATGCACAACCTATTCCTTTCCCGAGGGTCACTGAAGCGACCGGAAAGCTATTTTTGATGAATAATAAGAATTGAACAATGCAACGACCAGTAAGGTACTAACGTCGTTCTGCCATCCTTTAGATTCCTTTTTCAGCAGCCCAGCCCGTATGGACGCTACTCCCGTGTTATAAGAAAAATCTCGAGAATAATACCGGAAAAAGTCTATTAATCTGCGAGACATTCTTCAGTAAGAATGATTCCGCTTGAAGACAATGGAGCCACTTACAATTCAGCAACACCTTCAGAATTCTCAGACCGCCATCGTTGGCGCAATAGATCAATATCATCAAAGAACCTACCATGAAGGTCAGTGCAAGTTATATAAGAGCATTACAAGATATACCAAATATTATGTCCATTCAGATGAGTATCCTCCTGTAAGTAGTGTTATCGGATGGTTTGAACAAAGACCAGACTAATGAACACATACCTTTGATATTGGACGCAAAGGCGGCATTTGTTGTAAATTAGGCAAAACAGGCGGATTTTTGACATGCACAAGGAAATAAATTACAAGAAGAACATAGCCATAAGATGAAAGAGTTCCTTTATAAGGAGAGTTTATTTTTCTGCGAAAAAAATCAGTAAGAGAAAGAGCGAACATTATGATATTGTTTTACCTTCTCTTGCTCCAAACTTTGACTATGGGATGATAACAACGTAAGACGTCTGTTTGTTAGAACGCTGGAAGTCCAACTCACGAAAGAGAACTATTGTTCGAACACGAGGAGGGTCGATCATGGCATAACACATGAGGAGTCGCGTGTTCTCGAGCGCTAATCGGTTCTCGAATCCAATATCACAAGCGATTCCCAGGGGAAGTCCTGGGGATGGGTCAAGAGAGAGCTTGACAATCGGTATGCGGGCGTGTGGTAATGGTTTTACGTGGAATTTCGTCTCTGAATGTGGAAGGATCAACAAGAATTCCAGTGATAAGGCCGAAAATGTGAACCTCGTTCCAGTAGGTCGCCTAACATAGTTACGAGATCTGAAGCTGCGAGGCGTTCTTTGGAATCGATGAGACAACACAGATCCATATCTAAGGTGGATATATACAAAAACGCTAACAAAGGAAGGAGTAGTTTGATTCTCACCCGAATTTCTGAGGCTGAAGCCATTCGCTGTACTGCCGAATGAGAGTAAACGACTGTCTGGTTCGATAGTGCGAATGAGACGTTCGAGAAGCTTCCTGACATCCTCTTTGACGGCCATCTCTTCTTGTGTAGGCAGGAGCTGGATCACGAAATCGAAGAGACATTGAGAAAGTTCTGATACGAATTTCTGCTTGGCTGCTTGACGGCGCTGGGGCATCGGAGGGGAGGCTGAGACGGCTGAGGGCGATTGGGAGTCTCGATAAGTGTGTTGCATGGCCATGAGAGCTTGGACATAAGCCATGGCAGTCAGGGAAAAAGGGAAAGGGAAAGCTCCAACCGACCAGGAAAGTGACAACAGCCCCTCACTGAAGGGTTCAAACTTACAAGATAAAAACCATTCATCAAAGATCTTTTCAATTCGGCAAATCGCTCGGCAGCGGTTTCCTTGTCCTTGTACTAATCTCATTGGTGCATTGTGTTTTCTTATGACTCATGATAAAACGAAGGCCATGCCGCATGCCAATATGAAAGTGTGTGCGGACATGCCCAGCTTTTACTGTTTATGTAACTAACTTCAGGGTAAGAGATATCTGCTTTAAGTGCACTACGATGAGTTTCTTTCCTGTTCCCTTGCTTTCAGTTGAACTTATTCTAGCCATTTGCGGAGAGGTGAGTGAACCCGTCCGGCGTCCATGGAAAAATGAGTCTAATCTTCGTATTCTCTTTCCCTAGCTTGATGTCTGTGACTTAAAGCAACTTCGACTTAGTTGCAAGTTCTTTGCGCGCATTCTTTATCCACTCGTTCTGCGTAATCTGTTCATCCCCACGAGAACGGAAACACTTAAGGAAACTGTGTCCTATCTTCAAGGTTTGACGCAATCGGGATGTGCGCTCACTTTGTCTACTAAAAATCTTACAATCGGGTATTCTCAATCCATACCATCATACCCAACATTGTCTTCGCACAACCATATCAATGACGAGGATGAGATTCTGCGCAACGACTTCTTGGAGGCTTTGTCTTTATTAAAGGCTGTTAGCACAGTGAGGTGCATTTAATTCTTGTACATCTGATTCAACATCTGATTTATCCCTTTTTCTCTAGTTGGAGCACCTCATATCAAGACGCCATATGGCTCCAAAAAACCCTTTGGAACACAATCCGAACTCTTCCTAATCTTCGCCACCTCGTGTTAAACTTGAATTTTATCAAGGCTCAACACCTGATCAACCTCGATCTTCTTACGGAACTGGAATCAATAATTATCTTAAACCCCATATACCCTGCGGACTGGCTTTTTCTCAATCTAGCGACACTACTTGCTTCATCTTCCAAACTAACATCGCTCACAATTGATATGGCACATCGATATTACCCTCCCTACACCATGTCTGAAAGCCTACACCAGTTGTTCCAATATTCCTCTGACAAGCATCTACCACCCCGCCTTCGCCACCTCGGTCTTGATTACTGTCTCGTCCTCCTCGATGAAGTCGCCTTGCACAATCTGAGCCACCTCACCTCGTTCAAACTATTACACACACAATACGAAGATCTTGACCCAAGCTGCAGTGAAGTTGCCAGTTCCCCAGATGACATCTGGAGTGCTTTCACAGGATCCGGAATACGTCTCCAAGAACTCGAACACGACACTGTGACCGATTCTCTACTCGATTACCTGTTGACCTTTTCTGGTCTGAAGAAACTGAGTTTGATAGGCCTGGGAGACAACGAGCAGAATTTGTCCGACACACCAGCATATGCTCGTTTCTGCACATTTGTTCTTCCTAATCACCAAGAAACACTTGAAGAGCTCAATCTCACCCCATACTTTGATTGTCGATGGTGCTTCGGCTCTCACAATGCTTACGTGATAGCAAAATGCACTAAACTCAAACACATCTCCATGTCTGTCATTTCATCACAAGTGGGGAAGACAACGTCCGGGCAGTCGAAGTTGCATGAGGAAGATGTCGTCGTGAGCAATTTTGCTTGCTCTCACCCCATAGATTTACTCTTACTCGCATCTTTATATAGAAACTCCTCATTGATACGGTTATCAGCCACAGTCCAGGGATACGATTCATTGGTGTGTCTCCTGCTATTCCAGAGTTTCTTATGGTCGGGACTTCCGCACAAATGCACTTCCGGGACACACAAATGGCCATATTTAAGTCCATAGAGAAATTCAGTCCTCCTGTCTCGTGTTGGCATCGTCCGATAGTGACTCTAGATCTTTGCAATGAAGATCAGGCTTTGTTAAGGCTGTCAGAAGAGCAGCCGATGGTAATAGATTAACTTGTTCTTATGAACGTCGGGAGTTTCATGCAAAAATAATGACCGTGTATATTAATTTCCTGAATGAACAAGCATTTCCCTCGCCACCGCTATAGAAAACCATACTTGTGAAGTACAAACTTTGAAGCCAGAGGGATCAAAACAAAAACAAACTTCCAGTGTATTACTCAAATTATCCGAATCTCATCTCCCGCGAGTTTGAAAGGCTAGTTCCTCGTTTCACCCCTCACTACCAGATCACTTGCAACCGCCATCTTCGAAGTCGCTCGCCTGTGCCCTCAACTCTGCATGACCCATCTTCGTCAGTTTGTCGTCAAACTCACAACTTCTGTACCCCGAAACGATGCGTTCGAGGATTTCAGACGTAGATACGCCAGGTGTGCGTCGGGTAGGAATAAATTTGCCTATTTCAGAGAATTTCAGGCCATAAGTGGATAATTAGACAGATACAGCTCTAAAGAACAAACCTTGTGACTTGACGTATTGATAAACGTCGTCATGTCCTTCAGATGCATAGAGATCTTCATCGTGGGCGACATAATCGATGTTGTATTTTTGGAGAAACGCTTCGTCAATCACCCACGGTGCTTCAGCAACGACTTCGTCCACCCATCTGCAATGTCTCACGGATTCCAACCTACAAAATTTGTGATTCAGAACCTTGTTTTGCTCCAAAAAGGGCCAAATATATACCGCTCAGCATGGGTCATGACAGTCCGTGCCTTAAGACTCCATACCTGCTCATCTGAATTCACGCCGACAAGAAGATACACGGATGGGAAGGAAAGCTTGGCCTGTCGGAATTGAAGCGAATGCCTGAAATGTAAGGTTACTAGTAGGCTCTTTGGTAAAAGGCGAATTGTACACACCCAAAATGGAAGAGATCATAAACACCTATCATGTGATTTAGACGTCAGAAAATGACGTAGTTATTGAAAAGGTGATCCGCACCGTCTGCATAGACGCGAACTGGACGATCTTTAGGTGGAGGATTGATCCTGTATGTCCGGTGCATCTCTCCTTGAATAGCCTTCGCTACAAAGGCTTGTATGTCTTCTACAGTGAGCGCAGCAGGGTTGAACGCCTCCTTCACCTTTGTCGGTACAAAAGGTTCCTGTACCTGCTGTTCCGTCACAATCAACGGCTGAGCAGCCCGCGCAGGTGATGGAATAAGCATCGAGTTTGGATTGGTAGGACGGGTCGAGGGAGAAGTGTCGACTTTGGGTAGATTTGATGGTATTGTTGAGCTAGATGGTTGTACAGCTGCACTGGGAGAAGCAGCAGCTGGTGTGCCAAGAGTGGACAATGACGATGTCGAGTTTTGGTGGTGATGGTAATGATGTGAAATCCTCTGCGAAGACAAAGTATCTGCTCCTGCAGTTGTACTCGACTCTATATCGCCCTCCACGCCGCCGTCCGAATCTGAAAAGAGATGGTTGTGTGCTAAATGATGCTTTGCGGTTGTGCTTCGTGCGGCCGGAGTGGGATGTTTAAGGTGTGAAGAACGGGGATGATGAGAGCCTGTCAGTTTAGCCATACTGCCGCTCCCTATTGGAACAGATACGGCAGATCGTGCGTCGTCTGTGAGTGGATCATTGTCCTCCTCTGATCTGGAAATTAAAATAATAAATCAGTCCTGGATGATAAACACGAAACAAAAACGCTAACGCATCGTATGCTGGAGAATCAACCATCTTGGGATATTTTCCGAAAGACCGTTTGCAGTGGATGGTTTTGGTTCGTGCTGTATCTATAGACATCGTGGTGCATTAACAAAATGTTTCCACAGACGTGACGACACAATGACAAGTCACGACCCTTCGGAATTCATTACCGTGACGAACCCATGAAGGACCAACAGATGAATCGATGAAGAATCAATCCAGTCTTTCCTTATCTCGCTTCCTCTGTCTCGTTTTCCTCGAAGTGGGTTTTCAAGATCTATCTGGGTGGAAGCCTTCCTGAAAGCTCCGTTCAGCCCTCAAGTGCATTGACTCCGTTTTCCCCTTCTTCGACGCTTTAATACCTAATACGAATACTCCATTTTCTACTATTGCCCTTGTCTTGACTGCCTGTCGCACGCGGTCAGAGCACAACTTTAAGAATCTTGCGAAATAGCGCGTACTTTTCTCTTGTCCCAGCTCCACGACGTATTACAACACGTAGGGACGTATTTTCTATCCCAAAAATCTGTATGTTCATCTATTGCCTGCTTCATTTTTTTTCTACTAGGTGGTGTAATGATTGTGTGAGACAAGTCAGATCTTTACTACACCAACTGTTGTGTCTTCGTTGCAATGCAGCACGAAAACTACAGCACTGGAGGCTCTTGAAGATGTGGCTGACAAAACCACGTTGCTGTCGCGTACGAAAAGATGTTGACCCCCCTCATCTTGAAAACCTATTTATCCTCCCTCTGAACATGGACCACTCATACTTCTGGCCTCCTTGCGACGCCTCGGTCTCGATCCCTGCCAAATCGATTGGAATACTACCCTCTCACTCATCTTTATATAATATTCGACACTCCACCTATTGCGGGATTCACGTTTAGTGATTCACGGCGTCAACCCAATCGACTTCAATCACCAGAATTGAGCTCCAGCATTTCACTGTGATGTCGACAATATGGCTTGTTTCCTCTACAGCGTCATACTTCTACCCTTCTGCAAATTAAGATTATGGGTTGTCGACGACATGGATGGAACTCATTTTGGCTCTTCGATTCATTCTCCCAAAGACGACGTCCTTCCAGGCAAATATCCATTTTCCTTTCAAGGAATTTGAGATCAAAGGCTTTTCTGGTGTTCTATCGCATGCAACAAGCCAAGAATACAAAACCACTACTCAGGTTATCCATCTTCTTTGGTGATGGAGATTACCGTATTCTAATCTTCGATGTTTTCTGACACCCTTTTCTCACTTCTTTCTCTTTGAGTCATACTGTTTTCCTGGAGGTATCGACTAATTCAGATTTTGAAATATCAGAATCCACGTGGATGGAAAGCTTTCGGTTCCATCCAATACCTGGAATTCCATCTTTCTCAGCAGTGATCCTCACACCATCTTCAATGCGCTCGTCCCCTGCGACGATGATTCAGAAAACGTCCCCACCATCACTTTAGAAAGTGAATATGTCTGGGTTCAGACCCCAGGGCCCTGTCAGACTCAAGTTCTATCACACGAGCAGATTGGAGTTTCTCTACCGACTTGGATAAAAATGAAGAAACACATCAGTGTAAGAATTTCTTACTCCGTCGGAGTCCATTGTGCTTTGGTATTCAAGGTGATACTCTCCCGTTTCCAGCCTACCATCATCACGCAAAGAAAAACTTTAGCTGCCTTTCACGCGTGGTATTAGGACACAAGTCATTGCTCATTTATCTGAAGTAAAATATATCCCAACAACAGTACTTGATATTGTGTACAATAATTGACTTTAATGCATGCCAGAAAAGTAATAAATATGTAAACGATGCGCTACAGCAGATAGAAGAATCGGATCATGGTGACGTTCAAAAAAATTATATGAAGAGTGCCCGCTGCAACGAACAGCAGAAATAATTTTTAAAAAGTAAGAAAAATTCCAAGTAATAATACAGGCTCGGAAGCTCCAAAAAATATTAAATAACCACCCACCCCCAACTCATCCGCGACCCAAACCACTTTCCAAACCTGCCTTGCTCACTCTCCTCATCGGCTGGAGAGTATTCTCATCCACAGGTGCCCTTCTGGCGTGCCTATATCTCCCACTCGAATCCTTTACTTCCGTCTCTTGTCCCGAATCCCCTAACAACACCCTATTCTGGCTCTCCACGGCTGACATCGGTCCAATCACAGTTCCAGCACCATCAATACCCATTGCAGATGGAAGAGACTCGCGGACGTGGTGTCCTCCTGCCCGGCGGAGGTGATTCGTTCCAGGGACTCCGTATGATGGGTCAGGGTTGGATCCACCGCTGGCACCATTCGATGGCCCTTTGCTAGTGGTGCAGGCGGTGGGCTCACCGGATTTTTGAGGGATGGTACCAGAATTTAACGAGGCGCTGCCTAAAGTCGGCTGAACGCCTACGCTCTTCCCACCCAGTTCTTGCTCCTCAAAGTTCATAAGTTCAGAGACGAAGCCGATATTGGGAGAAATCCCTTTGCGGCGTTCAAGAACGAAGGAGTAAGCCTTTGAGAGTGTCCAGTGGTTCGCATGGATCAGGTAAGCCATTACGGCTGTTACAGAGCGCGATTTACCAGCTTTACAGTGGACATATGTCGGTGCAGAGTGTAGCCGGGCATCGTCTAAAAATGTTGGTTATGAGCATAATATAAAAGGGGGAAGCGAAAGACGATAACACTCACCTAGAATGTCACAGACCTCTCTTACGCCCTTTGTGATATTATCTTCTTCGACTGTATCCCTCATCGGAATCTTATAATATTTCTCAAACACTCTCCTCAAATTCAGTCCACTATCATCATCGCACTCTGCAGCAATATTCAATATCCGCTTTACACCCAAGCTTTTCAGCTCCTCCACATGTTCCGGCGTTGTCATCTCGGGCCCCAGGAACAAGAAATTCGGCAGGATTGTACTGATTATAAACACAGGGAACGACTCGTCCGTCGTCGGCGGATCCATATCAGGTCTGGCAGTGAGCGGTGTCCGAGGCGGGTCTGATGGTTTTTCCAATCTAGGCAAGCGAGGTGTGTGTGGAGGTGTGTAGTACGGCGTAAGATAATTCGCTGGATCGTCTGTTGGAGAAAATGGGTTATTCCCTCCCAATCGAGCAGAGGTTGGCGAGGGTGCGTGGTTGGAGTATCTGAGATTTAGATGCGTGGGCGAGTGAGGAGGCGCTAAGGTGTTCAAGAAGAGAGCTGGAGGCGGAACGGAGAGTGTGGCTGAACGCATGGGTTTTGTCCGTACGGAAAGCTTTGGGACGTCGCGTAGACGGTCTGCCGATTTTGTGTCAAGCCGGCGAAGATTAGGGACACTGGGTCGACGTTGAGTTTGAGGTTTACGAAAGCTAACAGAGGAGGGTGGAGGTGAAGGCGTTGCGGCTGAGATACTCAAGCTTATGAAGGAAGAGTCTGTCGTGCTTGAACACTGTGAAGAGTCTAATGTCGTGACAGGCATACTAGGTAGCGGTGACCGTGGTAGTGGCGAAGGCAGATTTGTAGATGTCGTTGATTCGGGTTCAATTTCAGGAAACTTTTGCGATCGTGTGGCAACATTAGTATCCAGCTGAAAGAGCCCCAGGGATGCCTTGCGGTTAGTAGTAAGACTGCCGCCGGTCGTAGTTTGACACGGGAGACGCGTGTCTACCCTGGTTTGAAATGATAAAAATTCATCAGAAGTTTCAAGTTCATCTTCATCTCTAGTCATTACGAGCTTTTGGAGATCCGGATGGTGCCCACCATTCGAAATACCCCCTTCCAGATAAGAAATAGAGCCACAAGTCAAGAGTGGCTGGATGACAGGGATTATGGCCCAAGCCGTGGCTCCCAAATTATCTTTGTCTCTTGGATTCATCTCATCATCGTATACAATGACATCGCCATCCCAGGGACCACCAGGGCACATCAAAGAGTCCCATCGGCTCGTGGCTTGCTCCGTTGTAGTGAATGGCCGCAGAGCATCAAGCGTTTGAAGTCCTCCCCCTGGTTTCCTACACCGCTTGAGAATCAGAGAAGGTATGGCGATATTTATGCTATGTCTCAGATGGAATGATTGATGCAACGCTAGCGGACGAGTATCGATTACGAGCGGCCGTAGGGGAGCCAAGAGTCGTTCGTATAGAGCCCGAGGTGAAATTGGCGATGCCGAGTTGTCCGCCGTGCAAATAGAAAGGTCATCTACTTTGGTGCTATTGGCAGAGAACATAGCAGAAAAGGGCGTGTGGTCCAGCGGAGTGAAGTAGGAAGAAGCAGCCGAGGTTGGGCTGAGGGCGCTTGAGGGAGGATTCATATCCTGTATGTCACCCTTGGTTAAGAGAGATTTGGGGATGACCGTCTCAATGTCATCACCAATATCCAGTTTGACCTTTGGAAGGTTGCTTCTGGAGCGGATTGGACGCAACTGAAGGTTCTTCTTGACATTCTGCCTTAATTGTTGGAGAGCGGCGAGATCTTTTGATAAGTCATCTGACAGAAGATCGTTTGGGGAGGTACCATTGACGGTATGTGTGCTTGAACCTCCGCCAGTTAATTCAGAGTCTGAAGTATCAGAATCTGACAGTTGGAGCGTCTCCTCGAAGGTGGGGTTGTCGTGCTCCAAAAGTAGAACTGGAGAATTAGAATCTACACGAATAATTGGCCCTAATTTCTTTTCAACCGTACGCGAGAGATCAATACGGGGTGGCCGAAAACGCTTTGAGCCAGGAAAAAGAGGCGACGGGTGGGATAAATCCTTGACCATGACTTTGGTGAGGAGAACAGAGGTGCAATCCGGCATTCGCTGTGTATGATGGCCGTCTACAGCCTTGACTACAAACACGTCAATTCGTACCTGATCTACCGCAATGCACTTGTTAGGGTATTAACGTTTCCGGGCTAAATGAAATCCCGGAAACTCGGAACTATACGATCTTTGTTTGAGTGCCTCGTTTTCGCCAACAGTACAGCCCTTTACCCAGCGTCCATTCTGAGTAAAAAATGCCTCATTTGCGCCACAATTTGTACAAGTTGTGACAAATCTTGAATGATACTATCTGGTACTGTCATCGAAGCCTCACATGCGGCTTGATGGTAATGGAAACCGGAAACCGAAAAAGATGATGAAACGCGCGGTAGTGTTTTCTCCGTGTGTGTAAAGGGCCCTTTATCAACAGCAATGTTGAAGTTTGAAGGGGACACATCCGTTTCAAAGTGTCAATGTGTTTCTTAATAAATAATTGATATATATTATGTGAAATAATGACAGCACATGAAACGAATTCGCTGGAAGCAGACACCTCTTTAATATTACGTGGCAAATCCTCTGAACTCGAAGTTGCGCGGGAGTACCATGTATGGATGCTTTTGCAGCTCACCAGCGCTTGGCCTTTCTTCAGGGTTACTGAAGGGTCGCCAGTCAACAAATAAAGGATCGTCTATTTAAGGAACTCACATAGCGAAGCATCTTCTCCTGAACTCATTTGTTTCCGCAGTCAAGACTACACCTCCCAGCAAGGACGGTGGCTGCTTTGCATGAAAGAGCAGACCCAAAACAACGAGGATGTCTTGTCCGTTCCAAGACCGCAACCCTGTCCACATCTCCTGTACGATGCACCCGAAACTCCAAACATCCATTTTATTACCCTGACTGCTCGGTGCGTTTTCGTCAAACATTTCTGGAGCAGTCCAAAAGATACTTTTCCGTACAATTAATTTGTCCGGGGACAGGTTTTCGATTGGTTTAGGAAGAAAAAAATCTGAAATTTTACACTCTCCCTCGAAGTCCACGAGGATGTTCTCGGATTTCAGATTCTGAAGCCATACATTTGTGGCAAAAAAATAAGAAAAAAAGGGAAATTTTCTATTAAGACGTACCCGTGGACTATACCCTTCGAGTGGAGATAAACAAGCCCTCTGAGGATCTGGCCAGCAAACGACCTTGTCAACCCGTCGTCAAACTTTCCATGTTGGCGAACAAATCGATGCACCAGGGATGTACTCCATACAACTGAAGAAATTTGAAATCAGTCATCGAGGAAGTGTTCAAGGAATTGATAACCAACATGCTGAAAGTCCTCAAACTCTCCGTATCTCCAAGGTATTGAAGAATATTGGGATGATCCAAATCTCTTGAAATCTCCATCGCACTCCTCAGTGAATGAACATACGCACGCTTACAGTGGTCATCCGGGTGCGTCAAATCAACTTGCTTGACCGCCAACATCTGTCCAGCAGTTGCATCGAGACCAATGTACACTTTCGCATATGCACTCTTTTCGATAATTTCGCCTCGGATCCATTTGAAAGTAGTCGCTAATTGATATCGTTGTTAAAAAAAAATTTTACATCCACATAAGATTGAACACACTCAGGCCTGTGTTTGACTGTGGACTATAACTTTCTTCCGCTCCGTTTTCAATACGCGGATCTGCTGAAAACTCCTCTGTTGATGTGATAGCAGATCCGACACTAGGCTTGAGGTTCTGCATGAAAACAGCGTCGAGTTCTCTGTCGTTTGCAAAAACTTATTTCACAACGGACCACGGTGCCAGCGCGCGTCCGAGTCGTTCGGAACTTAGTATATGTAATAGCCGATCCTACGCCGAATGTTTGCATGTTCACTCTCTGCTGATATCCTTGGGACAAGCGTGGTTGACATCTTCCGAAAAAATTTACAATGAAAAACGTGTTCATGAAATGGAGTTCACAACGTACGCATCAACGGTAACATCAACAGTAATATAAGAAACCAAAACCATTCACGCCTCGTTGTCGTCGCGTGGATTTTGTATTGAGCGAACGGAAGCAGAGCCACTCGAAGTTTGTCTTCCCACATACGAAACAACCTCTTGTAGTTGTGATAAGACCGAAGCGGGCGGTAAATCACAATTCTCCGAAAAGAGTAGTCGTTGAAGTCGTACACCATGCTCTGACCGATCACGAAGGACGTCTAGAATAAAGGAACAATCGACGACTTTGCTTCCCAAAATGATGGTGGAGAGTGCTGAAAATGGGACGGTTTCTGAATCATCAGCGGTTCTTGAATCCCCTGCAGTTCCTAAATCATCGGCGTTTTCTGGATCATTGTCGGTTTCTGGATCATCGTCTGAATCATCGTCGGTTTCTGAATCATCGTCGATAGGGATGAGTGCATCGAAGAGGGTTCGGGGATCGGTGTCGAGAAAGATGGACTGCAGGAATGGGTTGAAACCAAATGCTTTCCCCCAAGTGTATTCTGGTATTTCAAAATCCGAATCAGTCGTTACCTCCAGGAAAATGGTATGACTCAGAGGGAAAGAAATGAGGAAAGAGTTTAGGACAGTTCTAGGGACGGGAACATCGCATTCTTGATGTTGGAAGAAAATTAGTAATTCGAGTAATGGTCTGGTATTCTTGATCTCCTCATGCGATAGAATCTCGGAAAATCCTTTGATCGTGAATTCCTCCTGAAATCTGAAAAGAGAAAGGGACCTCAGATGATTTTCACCTGGGAAGTCGTCTGAAGAGCCAAAACGAGTTGAAAGCCAGGAAAGGACAGAGTATAAGTGGGGGGTTCCATTCACGTCGTCAATAGCCCATAGTCTTAATCGACAGAAGGGAGGAAGTATGACGCTGTAGAGGAAACAAGCCATATTGTCCACGTCACAGTTGGCGAGCAAACACTTCAAATGCGGGAGCTGAATTCTGGTGGTCGCAGAAAGGTCAACTGTGATGTCCTCCATGTTAAAACATTGGCCAAAACTGAGCGATTCCAGAGCCGGGATCTTGGAAATGGCAGCAACCAAATTATTACATGTTAGCCCTGCACTTATTGGAATGTCGAATATATAAAGATGAGTAAGACGGGTCAACAGCGTTGTAATCCAATCGATTTGGCAGGAATTGAGACTGAGGCGTCGCAAGGAATTCATCTGCCGGGCAGCCTCAGGAAAAATAAGTGGTCCATATCTAGATGGATCTTGGGGAAAGGGATCGACAGCGATGGATAGTTGTTCAAGATGAGGGGCGTCGGATTTAAGGAACGCCTTCGTGACAACATAAGGTACTTGCAGACGCAGAATACGACATCGATCCAACTGTCCCTTCAATTTATGGACGACCCCGAACACAGCATGGATGTTAACTGGTCGACCCTCCAAAACTATAATAATGGACAGCAAACATCGTTTCGAGCGGCGGAGTGCTTCTTCGGCCCACTTGTAGCTGGTGGACGTTAAAACAATGTCTGACCACAGCAACGACGTGTTGATCGCTATTTCCCTCCACCCATGACAAACTTGTGTGAGCGCAATCCAGCGTGTGGCTGAACAATGACCAACATCCCAATTATCTGGAAGGGCTGGCATGGAATAGTCATCTCGCACCATGCAAAAGATGCTCGAGACGATTTCTTGATGGAGACGCGATACTGGTGTTGCTAGATTCCATGCTCGTTTCATTTCGAGAGTCAATGTCACATTTTCAGGAGCTTCTCTTGCTGAAGGATTCGTGACCGCGTGTTGCATGACACGACTCGAAGCAATTTATAGATAATAAATGGAAGGTTTGATAAGGTTGAACGATGATTGGGTTGTTCGGGGGTTGACCGTTGAGAATGCCCATGAATTGGATTTTATATGAGGCGCCGAGTAACTTGAAATCGGAGCCGTCAAGATGGCAGAGAGTGGCAAACTCGACGCATGTTTATCACCGCCATTGTCTGGTCACAATGTGACATCACAAAAATGCAGCACAAAATGGCCACACTCACTCTCTCATTAGGAAAATTCCCATGGTGCCTGCACGCGGATTCCAGCACTAAACATAAATGAAGTATCTTTGAGAGGGGTGTTGCCAGAAATAACAAGATCTCTGCAAGCAACATCAACCCATCTTGGATATGTACGCTTATTTGTCCATTGTCCAAATTAGGTGGATCTTTCCTCACACCCCTTTCACCTTCTTCAGCAACGCCACCTTTTCTGCTGAGCAGCACAAGGAAGGCTGTCGTCTTCGTATATTGTGGACTGCTGTAATATAAAAAAACCTCATAATCGTCGAGAGTTTTAATTTGCATGTCCTTCACAAAACCCCAATCATCTGCCGTGAAAATCGTCAAACCCAGGTTAACCGATGATGTAGCAAAGTCGCCTCTGCCACAACGAAGAGGTTTGTTGTCTGTTTAGTTATTCTTCGGATATTGACTTTTCTTGGTTTTTACAGATTTAGTACAAAGACAATGTAGGAATATTGTTATCTATGGGTATGTGTTGACTGTCTCATTTTGCACAACCATTTTATTCGTTTGATGCTCTGAATTCGCGTTTCAATTAAATCGGTCAACTCTCGTCAGTAATTGTAAATTCCAAGACAAAGGATGCATCTACTATCACCCATCGGTACGCCTATTCCCTCATCTATTCGACCAATTCTTTATTCTTCTTTTACCAGACGCCAGATGTCAATTCACCCGCGTATGTCGCCGCGTCGCCGGGCAAGCACGTTTCTCTTATCTAACTTGCAGGGTCTCCCCGTCTCCATTAACCGCCTCGGCAACTGCATTCACACCGGCAGCAGCACAGGCATTAACCTCCACTACTCCATCACCCGCTATTCAAGCCTCTACGCCCCCACCCCAAGCTGCCACGATAGCTCACCGTGGATCTGCAGCCACAACGATGGCTACCCTCCCAGATTCCCCTTTGGTCAGGGCAAATTCACCACCAGTAACTATCACACATCAAGCTTTGAATGCGCCTGTTTTTGTGCCGAGGACGGCGGTAGCTGTTGCTGCAGGTGTTAGTGCGAGCGCGCGGAAGGCGGCAATGAGCCCTCCTCCTTTCAATAAGACTGGGTCACCCGAGTTCTCGAACGAATTTTCTGAGTGACTTGTTTCGTATTGAATTTTATATCTGAAATTTACTCTGTCCGCAGGCAATCCGTTCAGGAGGACGACGACGTTCAGGAAAGAGACGATGAGGGACGACAAGACCAGCAGCAGAATGAACAATACTGGCTGCAACATCATCGGAGAGAATTATCGGGTTATTCGGACTACGGTTACCAAATGGGTGAGGGTATGCAACGGATGGAACTGGTTAGTATGGGTTTTCATAACTTGCGGGAAGAGGGACATCGCTGACGTCTGGGGTTATGAAGTCAGACTCGTCCTATTACGATCCTGGCCAGATGGAATATAGTTCCACTGGATACGAAACAGATCCTATGGATGCGTCTTATTATAATCAAGCATCCGTTTTCTTGAGGCAGCCGGTATGCATTCTTAATGCCATTCTCTAGGATACTGACTCAAAATGTCGTAAAGTTGAACTACCTGCTCTACGCCCCAACCATTGGCCCCGAGCTCGTCCGCAACACGACTAGCAGCCAATTCGTCCCACCATCCGCCGAGTTGAGGCAGAATCTTCAAGAAAAGAGTGAGACGATCCACGGTGCCGCTCCAGTAGGGATGGCGGGGTTGCCTGAGGAGTTGCAGGGCTATCACACACTTGTGCCGTTGGAAGCCACAGGTCCAGGAGTGGAGAGGCGAAAGTTGGGGAATTGGCACTCGACAGTATATAGAGCAATTCGAGGAAGTGATGGGGTTCCACACGCCTTGAGGAGGATTGAGAGTGAGTTGGGATTTTTTTGTGTCTGAACAATGGATGGGTGAACAAGGAGGTTTGAAGATTATAGGTTGATGCACCAGGCCGCCTTTATACCGATCGAAACTTGGTCGCAGATTCAGCACCCTAATATTGTATCTGTCAAGGAGGCATTCACAACGAAGTCGTTCAACGATAATTGTAAGTGCGATTTAGAGTCTTCTCCGTGACAAAACTGAGTATTCTGCATCATGAAGCACTGGTCGTGTCTTACGCTTATCATCCCAACGCCAAAACCCTTTGGGAAGCACATATCAAACCGAATTTGCAGCAGCCGCCAGCATTCCAGCCTTTAGGATCAGTATATTACCAATCGAGGCACCAGCAGAGGCACCAGCAACAGCAGTTGCAGCAGCAGCAAGAATCACATATTCCCGAGCGAACATTATGGTCATACATTATACAGATCGCGTCGGCCGTGAAGAAGGCGCATGATCGTGGTCTGGCCGTTCGGATGCTAGATGTGACGAAGATCTTGGTGACGAGCCAAAATCGAATTCGAATCGGTTCGTGCGGGATTTTTGATGTTCTCCTGTACGACACACAACAAGACATCGGATACTTGCAACAGGAAGACCTTGTTATGTTCGGTCAACTTATTCTCATCCTCTGCACCGGCAATGTGTCAGCGGCGAACAACCAAAACCAAATGCAGAAGGCACTTGAGGTCATCAAGAGGGTATACTCTATGGAGATGCAGGCGCTTGCAATGTTCTTTTGTAGTAAATTGCACAAGACGATTGACCAGGTGTTGGAGATGGTTAGAGGAAAGATGTTGGGCGAGCAGGAAGAAGCACTGTCTGCGCTTGATCGGTTGGAGGTGGAGTTGATGGGTGAGCTGGAGAATGCGAGGTTAGTGAGGTTGGTGGCAAAGCTTGGGTTCATTAATGAGCGTCCTGAGTGTGTATTTTCTTGGGCTTAGCGGTTTGTAACTCACTCTCACCTTCGTGTTGTAGATTTGCGCGTGATCCTCGTTGGTCAGAGACGGGTGACCGATACATTATCAAGCTGTTCAGGGACTACGTCTTCCATCAAGTTGATGAGCACGGAAATCCACTTTTAGACCTTACACACGTGCTGGGTTGTCTGAACAAGCTAGATGCGGGTACGGATGAAAAAGTGATGTTGGTGGCAAGAGACGAGCAGAGCTGCTTGGTGGTAAGTTACAAGGAAATAAAAGCTTGTGTGGCTAGTGCATTTGAGTGAGCAGTTGTCTATTGTCACCTCATCATAGTTGCTGATAATCAATTTTCTTATTAGTGAGTTGGTGAAAGCTAAGAAGAGTAGGTAATGGGACACGGGTGATTATTAAGGGTTTGAAAATAAGTAGAATCTCCAAAAAAAACTGGATAACTCGAAATAATGATTCCCGGGATAATGGATTTGTTGACTTTTCCTGTAATTGATGTGATGTGTGATTAGCGCCTTTGTGGGGCAAACAATCACAAAGTTAACTCCAATCGACGTCGTGAAGCACCATTGACGTCATGTTTTGATCTCCACATATATATCTGCCCACCCACCCTTCCATTCTTCAATTCAGTTATGCGACCTTCAACACTTTTTATCGTTGCTACCCTCACGCTCGCCGCGCAGGCCTCCTGGTTCAGCGGCTCTGGCAATAACGAACCCACATACAAGTCCTGGAACACTGACGAGCTCAAAGCATGGCTTGAGGTGAACAACGTGCCGCTGCCCCAACACACCTCCGAGGCTGAGCTGCGCAAGGCCGTCAAAAGTAACTGGTTCTCTGCATCTGCATGGACGCGCGATCAGTACTACGCCGCCCAGAAGTCCTTTGTGGATCTTCGCGTTACGACCTTTGATACGTGGGATGAGTCAAGGTTGAGACAATTCCTGCTCGAACAAGGTGTCATTGCACCCAAAGGTCCGAGAGAGTATCTTGTCATTTTAGCCAGACAGAAGTATAGGGCTTACTCCAGCGCTGCGAGCTCCTACGCTTCTCAGGCTAGTGCGACTGCTAGCACTGCTGTTTATGGAGACAAAAATTACCAGGCGAGCAAGAGCCTGTCGAGCATGACCTCGCGTGCGACTGTTGCCATCGCTCAAGCGACTACGGAAGCCGCGAAGAAATTTGACGAGTTGAAAGATTATGTCTATTCCGATTGGGAAGAAAAGCAGATGAGGAAGTGGCTCGAGCAACGCAGTTTTTTAAAGTCGAAAGAGAAGAAACAAAGGAATGAACTCTTGCAAATGATGCATAATGCATGGGGGAAAGTTTCCAGTCCCATCTGGGACGCTTGGAGCGATTCCTATATTGTGCGTTTTTCTTTATTAGCATCATTCACCTTGTCTCATTTCATAATTCAGCATAATTGGCTCGTTCAGCACCATATCATCAAGTCCGACTACGAAAGTAAGCGGGATTATCTCGTGAAGCAGATGGGAAAGTACTATTACACGACCACGGAGTCGATCTATGATAAATGGTCCGATTCCGAACTCAAGGAGTGGTTGGTCGGCCATGACGTCATCAAGAGTGATGCGCAGGTTTCACGCGACAAGATGTTGAAGCTCATTCGGTCAGTTCAATGAATTCCTGGGCAGAATAATCGCCTGAACAAATTCATCCCTTTGTAGCGATAACTACTCTTCCGCGCATGACACTTTCTGGCAAGCTTGGTCTGACAGTCAGATCCGCAACTGGCTCGTCGATAATGGCTATCTGCGCTCTGACGCCCAGCTCAAGCGTGACGAACTCGTGAAGTTGGCTAATGAAAAGTACTTTATATTTCTTTGCTATTTTAGTCTAGAAATAATTTTTTACGGTTCGTAGGTGGCATGACGTCGGCGCTAAGAGTGCTGCGTACCTCACTTGGCCCGACGCTCGGCTTCGCTGCTATCTTCGAGAACACGGAATTGATGAGGGGCATCTTCCTACTGACCGTCCTGGCCTCCTTCGTTAGTTTTGAATATCGCCTTCTGTATTACGACACTAACATCTGCTTTTGCAGAGGAAACCCGCATTCGATGGCTCCAGACCCGTACCCGTGCCGATGCTCTTTATGGCAAGATCAAGGATGTCGTCAATTCTGGAATATTCAAAACTGAGGATACCCTCAGCCACCTCTTTGCTCTTTTGAGTGGCGGATGGGAAGACACCAAGGATAAGTCGGCTGATGGTTATGAGAAGACGAAGAGCAAAGTGGGCGAGGGTCGAGCGTATGCGGATGAGAAGGCTGGAGAAGCTAGCAGTTGGGCGGAGGAGAGGGTTGATGATGTAAAGAAGAGTACTGGGGAGAAGGTGCATGAGGCGAGAGAGGCAGCCGGAGAGAAGGTAAAGGTTGGTGGGCAAAAGTTGAAGGGTGAATTGTAAACGCGTCGGTGTGTGTAATTGTCAGTAGTTTCAATGTATTATATAAAAGCAAATTAATCCACAATTTTTCATTTTCCTGCTTCGTTATCTGGTGGGGTAATTGTTGAAAATTACTATAAAAGGCAGAAACCCAACCTGGAAACTTATTCCCCGAAAAAAGCGAATCGACAACAAAGAATCGTAAGAAACCCAAAATTATTTTGATGTTTTGCTGTTTTCTTTCTGAGATAACTGTTCTTATGAACTTTGACGTGGAAACCCAGAGGCTAGAGCACTTATCTACAGTTCTTCACTATACTCAGGATAAATGATGGTATCTCTCTCTATAAGAACGCAACACCACCATGTTATCCGTTCTTAGGGTTATTATGGATGCAGTGAGAATTAACAGATCCAATAGTTTATTTCAAAAAGCACTGAGATAGTTAAGCTAGGCGTGTGCACAAAGAGTCGATCAAAAACCGCACAGTCAGGTACGCCACCAAGTTGATAGTACGGAAGCTCGAAGACTGGGTGTTAAAAAAATAAAGCGTTTACATTGAACCGAATTAGAGATCATGTATGCTGAGAAATGGACCTAGAAATAGCTCATTATCGGAGGGGACCGTAACAAACCAAGTTAATATGCGGGAATTGACTTGGTGGCCCAGTCGATCTGTGGGGTATATGAACCATGGGTAAAAAAGCACACGAACAATATCGAAAGGCCAAAAAGGCGGGGAAATATCTTTGCACCCAGGTAAGATTCATGGCCAACTCGAAAACTTGAATCTGGGACTCAGATTTGATTGCGTTTCATTTTATTCTAAAGTGAGAGTAAAACTTAGCGGGGATGCACTGTTTTTTTTTGTTTTGGAAAAGTGGTAAGATGCGTCCAAAACGTCTTCCAATCTGGATAAAGATGAGATGTGGGAGAAGGCCAGAAAGAACGTGGGGTAACTTACCTCTTTTGTTTGGTGTTAGAGAGGCATCGTTCCTTGAGCTATTTCAGATTTGGCTTTAAGATGGCCGGTTGCTCGAAGTCTCTGAATCGGAATGAGGTGATTTGAGTACAAGACCAAAAATTGTACATTTTCGTCCGTCTTCGACCGCCGCCGAAGCGCGGTCCTTAGATAGTTGGTACAGAGAACTATACTGGTCTTTTTAGCGGCTCTGACACTGCCTAAGCATCCAACATGGGTACCAGTCGAAGAGTTCCCAAAGGAAGAGAAAACAGGGAGGAAAAGAATGTCAAGAAACCTGACGACTTGCAATTTCGATAGGCCATTTCCAGGAATCAGACTTCACTGGGACGCGAAATTAAGCAAATATCTTTGAGAGTTGCTCACCGACACAGAAGGCTTGCCCAGGATTCTGGATTATTTGAACCCCTGCTTATGTTTTTTGGTAACCGTGTTTTGACCGTGATTTCCAAATGTCTCAGAGTGTAAAAATTCCATACGAAGTAAAAACTATGACATTTCCATACCTAATTTTTTCCAGACGACCTGCAGGAGGGTCTAGAATTCGAATAAGGTGAGAAACGAACGAAGGACGAGTTGGAACAGCCAAAATTGTCTGGCGCGCCTTGACCAACTCCGACTCATCATGACCTTGAACCACCACCATTGATGGCATTCCAAATTTCTCACTTACCTCGATAGCTTTCGTCACCGATTTTTTGCGACAATATTCCAGAACTGCGAATTTGTGCTCAGTAGTTCTGCACTCAGGTTAATCGATGTCCACCACGATGACGACCCCACCGACCTTTACACCAATTTTACGGTTCATCTCGACGGACGCGGAGAGTAGTCGAGAGTCATTCTTCTTGCATTTCTGGCCGAGCAATAATGCCACTGGCCAATGAGCGATTTTCGTTCAGTGGATGAAGGCGGCCTTTCACATCCACGTAGAAAAAATGACATGCAGGATAATTTGCAGGGCCACAGGTGAGTCGGTGCTGAAATGGACGCCTTGGTTCGCCAACAGATTTACAGGAAATCTTCTGAACAAAAAATCTCGAAAATGGGTGCACTTGGCTCAATGGCTTGAAGACAAAAAAAATTCATTCTTGCATCGCACATCCGCGAGCAACATTTTTCATGCAAGACTTCCGACGATGCATTACTGCCAGTTAGAGCAGAATTTCCAGGTGTCGCAAGGGGTGAGTCACACAGCCTTTTCATTATCTTCTTTTCTTGAGCGGCGATTGTGCTTCGCAAATTTCGTTTGTCCTTGGAGATGGATATATATTGCCATGATACAGAGCCTTGGGACAAAAAACAACTCTTGCTGTTGTCACCAGTGTGTTTCGAGCATTTGGCCAGCCACTTTTCATGCGCTTGATGTCACACAGGAGGTCTTGAGGTCTTTATCACGCTGCTTAGCATTGGGCACAGTTATCATCATGGTGGTTTGACACAAAAGATGGACATCTTTGACTCACCACCCGCTCACGCAATTATAACGTGACTGTGACATTCCAGACGTCACTTTTTCGGAGCTCGGCTTCGTGTGGGATTGGGCCATGCATTGGCTGGAAGTCCCAGACGATTCTAACGTTGGAGAGAGCATAGGAGACAGCAGAGCAGTGACCGATTTATGAAACTGGTGTGACGAACGGGCCTATAACGCTCAACTCCTAGCATCAGAAGTTGAAGCCTTCCAGATGAATTGGAGTAAAGAACGACCAGGAAATCTTTGAGTAGCATCTCGAAGGTACCTGGAAAGTCAGAATTTTTCTTTGGAAGCTTTAACTCGAGAGAGAAAAGTTCCAGTCAAAATACGAACTGATCACCTCTTCCAGTTCATACCATTCCAATCGGGTCTTCGTGCATTCAACCACATTCTGGACAATCTCTCCACGCAAGGGCAAAACTATCTGCAGAGCATCGTGTGGGTCAGTATTCCCTACGGCCGCCAAATCCGTTAGATTGACGCAGGAAGGATTTTTGGGAACAGAATGGAACAGCGAGCAGTGGGAGTCGGATGGTCATGTGTCAAAGATGCAGAGCAAATGTATCTGGCGACTTGGGGTCGCTCTCTAGGGCTCATCTTTTTGGCAGTGAAGGAACTGAGTGGTTTTTAACGTCCGGTGGAATGAGCATACATACATGCCGTGACCAAAAAATGTATGTCGCGCTTCTGAGTTTTCCGGCATTCAAATCAAAACCTTATAATAAGGGTTCAGGCCATTTTTTTTTTGACTCTGAACGTCTTCTTCCTCCTTCTACACCCTTTTCGTTTTTGTCTTGACCATTCCTTACACTCCTTCGATTTTTCTCTTTTCTTCGACGCATAATGGGTATTTCTAACATACCTCTCCCTTCATTTACACTCGTTTTGACCTCGGATCGCGTCATTATCCCCGGTCGTTCTATGGTCATTAGAATCGAGGCTCCCGTCACAGTCATCCAACACGTACCTAACAATATTTTGGTTGGTCTGTTGTTTAGGGCATGAGAATGAAACTCATTTCCACTTCAGAATACCATCGATCGACACAATGAACATTCCGAAAACTTGTCGGTAAGCCCTGAAAATGACTCTGTAAGTCCAATCCCGAATTACTATCACTTCTAACTGAATGTATTGTTCTTAGCCTCAGGATGGTGCCCACGGCACTCTCGGGCATGGCACATTAATCGAAAATTTGCCGGATATACCAGACGAATTCATACAAGTAAGAACTTATGGGGGAATGAAGGTAACTTTTCATTGGTTATTTTTACTCCCCAACTCACTGCTATCTAAGTTCTTCATCAGCCTCCTAAAAAAAGCCAATATTTTCAAATGCTTCGAGCCATCCATGCGCAGAGCTGAGCTCACAACCGACTGACTGACACAATTTTTTTGATCCCACTCCCTTCCCATGTAAATAACGACGCGTTTCTCAAAGCTCTGGTTAATATTCTTTACTAAGCTTTCTTCAAACTCTTAAGAAAGCAAACTTATTTTAATATTCTAATATTCGATCTTGTACCATATTTTATTACCTTGAGTTAAAAAATAGTGATTAATGAAGTGATTCGTTAGGGTCAATTTCATTCTCTGTTGCAAACCAGAAATTCATGGATTGGCTCGGAACAAGGATCTCTATAGGATTTCGGCGTTTTAATTACCCACATCTGCTACCTTCTTACATGCATTTACTGGTCGATAGATCCAAACTCAAACTCGCTTTTTGAGAGGCTGGATCATGAACTGAGTGGCTGATCTTCGGCTCTGAATATTCTCCCATTCTTGAATGGCAGATAAGTCGGCTGAGGCGTATGAGACGACAAAGAGAACGGTAGGCGAAAATCGACCGTGTAGATGAGAAGGCAGTGATTGGACGGAGAAGATTGATAATAAACGAGTGTCGGAGAACCAAGGGAGAAGGTAAGGGTTAGGGTCCAAAAGCTCAAATGGGAAAGTGTGCGCATCACGGACGCAAAATATAGTAGTAGTTTGCTTACATCAATGTACCAAAGCAAAATTTCTTCCTTCAACAAATGGTCAGATTTTCAAAATGTTTAACTCGGAGAAAGCAACTGTTCGGGTAAACAAGCAACGCTGAAATAAGGAAATACGAGACTGTCAAAAGACATTCACCCGATCGTGTTCGGATGATCTGTTGAATAAAGCGAAATGAAGCAGGCCTAGAAATAGTTCATTGTCGACCGTAACAAGCCGTAACAAGGGAAGCTCGTATGCCACACAGCAAATAGGAATATTTGCATCGCAAAGTCCGACTCAGTAGATCTTCCGTGGGATACATGATCCATGGGTGGATGAAGAAGGCACCAAAACACATTGTAACGACCAAAAAGGTGTCTCTGCAGTCTACAGGAAAGTTGGTCAGTAGTACCTTTTAACCATTTGGAAAACTTCAACTCTGGTGTTAGGACGCATTGCTACATTTAATGTTTAATGTTTATTTTGTTTGAGAAGTGACGAAATCTTACCGGGCATCACCGTTCTTTTTGTGGTACACTGGCAAGTTGCTCTAATCCGGATAAAAACCGAGGGTTAGAGTTCAGAAAGAACCAGGGAATGTCGGATGGAGTAAGTTACCTTCTTGGTTTGTGTTAGCCGGGCATCATTCTTGCGAGCCATTTGAACGAAAGTACTTTGGAAGCTCAAATTTGCACTGAGATGGTCCGTTACTCAAGGCGCTCTATTGGAACGTATATCGGAATGAGATGGATGAGAACTCGAAACCAAAACCATAATTATACAGCCTGTGCAGGTCGTCCGCCTTCGAGGAAGCGTGATCGTTGGCTCGTCGGTAACCTGGTATGAATATAAGAAATACCTTGAGGGGAAAGAAACGGTTCCACAGGTCCCCTTTCTCGTGTTATTGGAAATTCAAAACCTGAGTTGTGACAGACTCAGAACCATACATTCCGATTGCCTGAGTATCCGGAAGGTGTGGGCTGCAGCTTTATGAAAGACGAGGAAAGTCGCACAATGAACGAAAGACTTTTGATGCCCAATAAAAGAAACACACAGTAATGCCTAAAATCTTAATAACGGCTTGCAACAACATCTTCGAGATATAAGTTATCTTAGAGATTTGCTCACCTAGACAGAAAGCTAGCCCAAATTTCCCTTTGAGTTTTAGCTCGATTCGACCGTATTTTTCAGATGTCTCAATATGTAGACATTCCACACGAAAAATAACGATTTTTAACGATTTTTCCATCCCCACGCGTTTCCAGACGACTTAAAGAGTGGCTAGAATTTGAATAAGGTGAGAAACGAACGAAGGACGAGTTGGAATGACCACTTGTTTGATGGGCCCAATTGGAACTGAGACTTCACCAACTCCGACTATCGTGACCCCTGCGCTTGAACCACCACTCCATTACCTCAAATTTCTCAGTCATCTCGAGAGTTTTCTTCTGATGACCGTCACTGATTTTCCGCTACAAAATTCCGGAACTCCGAATTTATGCTCAAAAACCCTGCATTCGTGTTAACCGGTCGATCCACCGACAATAACGACCTCACCGACCTTGAATATTTCTAACCAACTTTGTGATGGATGTGGAGAGTAGTCGAAAGTCATTTTCTTGCATTCCAGGCCGAGCAAATGACAGGTCAACGACCAATTTTTCGATCAGCGGATGATGGCAATGGCCTTTCACAACCAGCGAAGAAAATGGGCATATAGGATGACTTGCAGGGCCACGGGTGAGTCGACGCTGAAAATGGACGTCTTGTCGCCTGGTTCGCCGACAAACATTTTACAGAAAGATTTTTGACAAAACATGTCGAACATGAACTCCAATGGCACAGTGGCCTCAAAACAAAAATTCATTCTTGCATCGCACATTCGCGAGCAAAATTTTACATGCAGGAGTTTAGACGACGCATTACTGCCAGGATTCAAGTTGGTTTTTAGGTTGTCGACTAGAGCATGCCAGGCGTCGCAGGAGGTGAGTCACACAGCCTTTTCAATCTCTCTTTCTAGAGAGGAGCTTGCGCCTTCTAAATTCCAAGAACTTTCTTATCCTTGGAAGGGTGGGCGTATTGCCATGACACAGGACGTTGAGCCAAAGAATATGCTTGTCGTTTTTTTCGGGCATTTGGCCAGCCACATTTGATTGATTTGATTGAGCTTGCTGTCACACAGGAGGTTTTGAGGGCTTTATCACGCTGCTTAGCACCTTGGGCACAGTTGAAAATCATCATGGCGGTTCGACGTAAAAGATGACTATCTTTGACTCACTATCCGCTCCCGCATATACAGCGTGACTGTGACAGTTATGATGTCGCTTTCCTGGAAGTGAGGAATCGTCCTGCTTGTGAGATTGGTTTATGTGGGGTGGAAGGTCCAGACGGATTTTTCTGGCGTGTTAGAGCCAGGGCAGGGAGAAGAGAGACAGTCGGCGTGACGAACAGGTCCACGACAGTGACTCAGACCTCCTGGCATCAGAAGATGCAGCATCGACCCAGGGCAAAGAGCAGCCAGAGCAGCTCTGAGTAGGATATTGAAGTTGCCCAAGACGTTTTTATTGAAATTTCTGCTCCGAAAGAGAACGTTCCTAGTCAGAATACGAACTGACCATCTCTTCCAGGAATATGTGCAAAAACAAGGTCAAGAATGACCGAGCATATCTCCCCATCCAAATCTTCGTGCATTCAACCATATTTTCGAAAGTCTCGCCACGCAAGGACAGAACTATTTTCAGGGGATTATTGTTTGGGTCAATACTTCTATGATTGTTAATCCGTCATGGACCGACGCAGGAGGGTTGTGCACAACAGACAAAAAAGAGCAAGCGGGTCAGATGGCCATATAGCAAAGCTGCAGAGCAAACGAGTCTAGCGAAGTACAAAGACTTGGGAATGCTCTCTAGGCTCGTTTTTTGGAGTGAAGGAAGTGATATTCACCGTTCGGTGGAATGAGCGACAAAATCTGACATGTCGTGACCGTCGAGCCTGTTCCGGCATTTAATTCCAGGGTTCAGGCCCTTTTTTAAGTCTGAACTCTTTCCACTCACCACCTCTCTTCTCTTGCCTCGGCCATTTCTCACACTCCTTCAATCTTTCCCTTTTCTTAGATATATCATGGGCACTTCCGATATACCCTTCCCCTCATTTACACTCGTTTTGACGTCGGGTCGAGTCATTATCCCCGGTCGTTCCATGGTCATCAGAATTGAGCCTCCCGTCATCCAAAACGTACATAACAATATTATGGTGGGTCTTTCACTCAGGACGTGTATGACGTGTGATTGTAACTCATGTCCACTTCAGAAAACCATCGATATACACTCCGAAAACTTGGTGGTCAGCCTTGAAAATGACTCTGTAAGTCCAGATTCCCATATTATTATCACTTCTAATCCAATGTACTGTTCTTAGACTCAGGATAGTGCTCACGGCACTCCCGGACATGCCGAATCAGTCGAACCAAATTTTCCAAGTAAAGCAGAGGAGTTCAAATATGCAAGGACCAATGTGAAGGTCGCTTTTCATTGGCCATTTTTATAGTCTCTATCTAACTGCTATCTCAGTCCTTCCTCCGTTTCTTGGGCAAATCTTTTCAAATGCGTTGAAACATTCTTGCGCAGAGCTGCCTTCTCACAAACTTTTTGACCCCTTTCTCCCATGTAAATAACGACGCATTTCCCGCTCATTTTCTTGGTACATATCATTAAACATCACTATCTATCATAGGCAAAACTATTTTAGGAAGAGTTTCAACAGTGTAACATATTTTATCGCCCTTTAGAGTATTTGATAACTAATTTCAGATTAACGGCCAGTACAGTCCATTAAGTACGTTTATAAATTAATTTATTACCTTGGATGGGACGACAGAGTGTATGAACATTTCCAAGCCCCGATTCAAAAATGAATCTCACCTATATATCATCATCTTCCAATGGTTCTAATGGCACTGATCAACACAACTAGCAGAATGAAATGATAAGACTTACCCAGAGTTTTACGAAAAGCGTCCATTGCCCTCTTCTGCTGCTTTCTTTCATCTTCAGTCATGTCAAAACATTTTTCTAACCATTCATCCCCTTTTCACACGTTCCATTAGATTGAGGTCGCCCCGTCAGAATTGCCCTATCAGAAATATCAGCTGAGCAGGTTGTCACTAGGGTACAAATGTGAGCATGTATGACTCCTACGTGTGCTGAATAACAAACGAAATGTAAGAAACGAGATAACCCATGGGTCAGTGAGTAATGGTAATGCTGTTGTCGAGGCAGTTATTGGAGAATCGTTGAGTGAGTAAGCGAGAGAGTATTAAACAAAAGAGAACAGAGAACCGAACTCGAGGAGAACTGCAATTGACGACGACTAAGCCTTCCGAAGCGAGCAGTCGAGCCCAAACTCCTCAACGAAACCGATAAAGATAGGTTTCGACCAACCCAAAACATAACAGAGATCGGGAACACGGAAAACCCCGGAGTCCTCGCTTCCTCTGCTCAACCACCCTCTTCGCATTCCTCACTTACTCAACAACCCCATCATAAATTCACATCGTCATTTTCAGAACAATCAGTCACATATTTTACCCTGTGTCAAACAGCACTGTAGTTCACTTCTTTTTCCTTTGAGGCCTGTCTGCTACCAGACAACTGCATCGGATCGATCTGTTCGTATCCCATGGAAGATAAACCAAATTCTCCAATAAAGGACAAGAACCCTCGTAGAAAGAGGGTAACATGGCCATTTCAAGTCTTCGGAATCGTCTTATTCGCGTTTCTTCCTTCCTTATTATTGAAATCCATACCCGAATCATACATCCTCTGTTCAAAGTCGAGGAAAATATATACCGTGGACGAAAGTAATCCACGTGTAGAATGCATCTCGGTCCATGGGTCCCGCATTGTGGATGTTGGCGACTTCGGTATGTGTTGTGATACGGACTTCTCCAACATTTGGACACTGACGTGCGTAGACAGAATCAACAATTTTGTTTATCATAGGGCTTTATCCGCCGCATTCCCAACTTGGATCGTGAATTTACTCCATCTGAGTCCAAAAGTTGTGCATGTGAACGAATCTGCTGTCGTACTTCCTGGTCTTGCAGGTGAATAACTTCATCATGTCAGTGGACTTTAAGCTCACTTCGGTTGTTTAAACAGATGCTCATGCACATGTTATTTACATGATTCAGGTCCACCTTGCGGGTAGTAAATCCGTCCAAGGTGAAACAGCTAACTAACCCAACGCCATTCCAAGTTAGGCTCACCTTTTATCACCGTCCTTGCAGAGGTTGTTGAGCACATCAAGGACTACATATTATCCCATCCAGACGTAGAGCAGGACAAGTCGCTATGGATAGAAGGGATGGGTTGGGACCAGACAAAGTGGCCCGGTGCCAAGTTTCCAACAGCCGTGAGAGACTATCCCGTTCCACTTTTGTTTCGCAACAATCATAAGCAAAGTCAGACCTTGACGCCGATCCATTACTAAAAGGCCGTCTTATCTCCTTGAGCCGAATCGATGGTCATGCTCGTTGGGTTTCTCCAGCCGTTTTGAACCTTACGAAAGACCTACCTCTAGAAGTCGATGGAGGACTGATTCTGCGAGACAAATACGGAAGTCCAACTGGTATTTTGTTGGCGAGAATTATCTCTTTTAACTAACTAACATTCTGGTATAGGTATTTTCGTTGATAATGCAATGGACCTCATCCCGATTCCACCCTGGAGTGAAGAGCAGATATCGGAGTCTTTTGATCTGACCATTAAGCAGGCCCTTTCATATGGTCTCACGTCCATACATGACGCCGATATGAGGATGGAGCACATCGATTTCGTCAAAAGGTATTCTCTGCTTGGAATTGATTTTCTGTTCTTCGTCTGAATGGGCTGCAGGGTCGCTAACGACGGCAAGCTACCGGTAAGAAATAGTATATACTACAGGAATGTCATTTAGCAGCGTCTCCATAGCTTCGTCTCTACGTTATGGGTCATGCTTCAGATCAATACTGGGGTAATACATCAGTTCGCCTGAAAGATTATGGTAAACACGGACGATTGAATTTCCGCAGTGTAAAGCTTTATGCGGACGGTTCGTATTCTCTGTTCCGTTTTCAAACCATCGCATTTGTTAACCGATATTATAAGGTGCTCTTGGGTCTTGGGGTGCAGCATTGCTTGAACCTTACTCAGATAGACCAGAGACGAAAGGGCTCATGGTCAATACTAAGGAGCAGCTTAAGAGCCTAGTTTCAAGATTTTGGCAAGATGGTTGGCAAACGGTTAGTAGTCCTCTTCAGTCGATGTGGGCAAGCTCAACTTTAACTTCTGCTGTCGTCACCTTACAGGGCATCCACTGTATCGGAGATCAAGCCAACAATGTGGTCCTAGACATATATGAGGAAATTCTTAATAAGGATGGGGCCAATTTTTCTGAATGGCGTCCTCGTATTGAACATGCACAGATATTCTCGCACGAGGATTTGAAGCGGATTGGCAAGCTCGGAAGTAAGTGTGTCGGGACTCCGATGAGTTTGCGTCTGACTATCATACAAGTTATTGCAAGTGTGCAACCAACACATGCGTAAGGACTTGGTTCTTTCCCGCTATAAATGGTGTTTTGAATCTCCAACACTAGCACTTCCGATATGTGGTATGCGGAGACCCGATTGGTATAGTCCTTTCTGTCTGACAACCATTTTATAAGATGTCTCATTGGCTCTCAGGGACCGAATAGGATAAAAGGAGCGTATGCATATCAAACACTGTTGCAGTAAGCCAATTTGCCCATATCCCTATGATGCTTTTGACAAGAAAGAAAGGGCATCACCCATCGGAGTTCTTCCTTTGGGATCCGACTTTCCTGTTGAAGGCGTGAACCCCTTGCTCGGTTTTTATGCCGCGGTAACTCGACTGTCAGTTGATGGCACGTCGCCCCATGGTTCCGCAGGATGGTTTACAAACCAAAAACTCACTCGGGAACAAGCTTTGAAAGGAATGACGCTCGATGCAGCATTCGCGGCATTTGCTGAAGATGATATTGGATCGCTATCTCCAGGGAAGAAAGCAGATTTTGTTGTGTTAAATAAGGATATAATGAGTGTGCATGATGAAGAGATTTTAGATGCGAAAGTTGTAGCTACAGTCGTGGATGGTCAAACCATGTATGGCAAGTTGTAGGTGTTGAGTCCATGAATGTAGCGCCCAATTATGTAAATAAATACAGGACCGGCAAGCGGCAATGCCCACAACCTTCTGTCCTAAAAATTTAACTGCACGTAATTAAAATGTGTTTAAGTCTTACAAGGCACATTTTTGGCTGAATATGCGTCGGGAATGCCTAATAAGGGGGCTCCGACGAATATTTTAAGACACTGAAAATGTGGTTCAATGGGATCACCAAGCATAGGTACATTGATTTACACCTCTTTCTATAATATTATTTCTACCTTTAGAAATGCATACAATAAGTTTACACACTGTATATATTGGTATTACTTCAAAATTTTAGCTAAAATGATGTAGTATTAGTAGAATAGATGACCTCGCTGTCCAGGACAGCGAGCGCGTGTGCGTTGCCGCTCAACCATGGGAACATGACGTGGAATGCTTCGGTCCGATTCGGGACAGCTGCCAATGGTGGGAATACTGCCTTGTATGGCAATGCCATCTGATGGTGCAGTTGGAGTTGTTCAAATTGGCTGACATCGACAAAGACAACTGAGCATGAAAGGGCGACGTGCCGTCGCGACGATCTGCAGAAAGCTGGTGGGAATTCAATTGTAAAATAGCATATACAATCATTCACTGCTCCTTGAGACACCCTGCTCCTTGAGACAAATTCTGACCTCAATTTTAATTTAATTCACCCAAATATTCTTCTTGAGCTCTACGAACAATTGAATGAAATTTTGCTAATTCATAGGGCTTTCTGATCCTTCGTTCATGAGCCTTCAAATTTCAAACCCACAACTGAGACCAAATGAATATTTCTCTCACAGATGTTGCCCTCTACTACCCACTTTGTCCCACCACAATGGGTGTACAAAGCAGTGCGTCTGCAACGCTTTATCTCTAATTTAATTTACTGACTACACAACAGAGCCTACACAACGAGGAGGGCCTCTCTTCATTGTGTTGCTGCAAATATTTGACCTGTCACATCGACGACATATTTCGGTGCGACTAGGATTGACAACCCATTTTGGCACGACAAGCAGATGGCCATCATGCTCATCCCCTCCACAACTTGAAAGTGTACATGTTTTTACTTACAATCATATTCTATGTCTATCTACTAACTACATCCTCACGATTATACATTGACACCACTGTAACGGTCTGTCGCCACAAAACTCCATCGTATTGATCATGATGCTATCTCCGTCGCATTGATGTGACGTTTTCGATGCGACAGAGGAGAAAACCCCCTCCGTAGTCCATGTCGCATCGCATCCAGTAGGCACAGAAAGCACTTTATTTACTTCTAGCACATATTTTTGAGTGATGACTATACCTCTATCATACATATTTTGAAGCTTACATACATACTTTCTGCCACTGTTTCCACACAGACTCACTGAGTTAGCTGCACACCAGAAGGCAAAATTTAATTAACTTGTTCTTAAAATAATCAGACCTTTGGCTGTTATCTTATCAGTAGCAGAACAACGATCTGATAGCAACGATCTGATGCAGAGTTGCTTACAATATCAACATTGTGGTACCTAGCTTTCAGCAGGTGAAGTAGTTTGAGTTTTATTTTTTGTCGAAATCTAATGTCATAGTTTGGGCTTAAATTTTGGTCTCAATAATCTTGTTCGTATATATGGGTTCAAAGCTTGACTTGCGAACTCGCAAACTCGGGCTCGCCTCGCTGATCGAGCTGTCAAACTTGGTTGGCGTAAACTCGAACTCGCTCGTTGAACACTTGTTTATTTATACATTGATACCATCACAACCAATCAACGTCGTTATACTTCTCATATTGCGATCCAGGCTGGTTCTAGGAGCCTGCCATTTAGCTTGAATGTTGAACAATCCACCATGTGGAATGCAGTTGCCACTCTAAGTCCATATTCCAATACGCTCCGTGCCGCAGGTTGCCGCCTAATAGGTAAACTTTAAAGGGTCGGAGCTGTCTAGTGCTGTACAGGACTTCACAGTTTTCCACTTGTTTTCACACTCCATTTACTACTACTGCCACAAAAACTGGTCGACCATGCCCATGGTGGAACCCACTTCTACAATTGATGCAGACGACATTGTCCTCTCTGTCGAAGAATGGTCAGATCGGATTCAGGAAAAGATAGACGAAGACAGAGCAACTATCGAAGCAGTCCATACTCTGATGGTAGTGGTACGCCTCATGAAATCTACTGTATTATGGCTTTACATGAATGTGTGACTTGGCGGACCAAAGGCTGCATTTATCGCTGGTGTTCAAGCCCAAATCATCGCCTTCACGCTTGACCTTTCACCTTCTCGTTTGAAAAAAGAAGCAAACTTCTTTGCCTTCCTTGGGCTTATCCTCGAGATTGCTGGAACGTTTTTGGGCGCTATCCATTCTATTCTCCTCCAAAGAAGGAGTAAAGACAACACGGATTCTCACAATCGCATAACCCAATTCAAAGCAGATGTAAAGGTCATCCTTAAATGGCACGCGAAAAAGCGCAGTCAAAACGAGCAGGAACAGGAGGCAACATCGACAAGGCGAAGGATGGGGTCACTTGAAGTATTCAGCCACGTTCAGAACGTCTCGATCACGGGGGGTTCATTCATGGTGACTGCACCAACTGTAGCTGTGAGCGATAATCGTGACGACTATAGGGAGCGGTTGCAAAGAGTTAGAAACCTCGTGGATGAGATACGTCATTACCCTTGGTCTCGGTCGCAAGGGTATATCTTAAAGGCGATCATGGAAATAGTTCACGAATTGTCGCCTCCTTCGCAGGGACCTCTTCAACCGAAGCCTAACGTGCTATATGGTGCGGTGACAGAAGTTGACCTCAAGCCCGTGCCAGCTGTGGTGCGCCGGATGTTTGCGCTTGGCAATATACCCTTGTACTCCATGGCTGTCGGCGTCATTTTCTTAGCAACTTCTACTATTTTGCTGGCTGCAGCATCTTCGAACACAGTTGGATCAGCAGTTTGGGTAACCTGCATTAGTGTTCTCCTTGGAATCATGATCCTCTCTTTTCTTCCCTTAAGGTATTTCCCTTCTCTTTGTCATTTTGTCTCACTTAACAGCTTGAAACGATGACCAGCTCTCGACTTCTATGTATTTCAAAGACTTATCAAATTTTTTAATAGGGAAAGTGCCAATGACATCAGCGCTTTCCCAACGGCTTCAACACCACGATATTTCTTGTTTCGCGCAGACCACTCCCTCCAACCTGGCTCCGACACCGGTGGGTGATGCATCTTAGTTCTTTGATTACTTGCAACATCTTATGTAAGTCGTAGAATAGTAAAAATCTAATTTGTTGTTGAGTTTGTGCTTCTGAGGCCCCAATGCCGTATAATAGTGGAAGTTGGAGTCACCAAACGACAAACAGCATATCTGTGCGAGCCTCGAGGCAGTACATCATGCTGATTTTTCCTACAAGGTATACTTATTCATTCAAGTTGTATGGAAAGACTCTACAGACATTGGATTTCTGACTACGAGACCAACTCTGAGTCCTATGACATTTCTCACGCATTTTACTGTTGAAAATGCGACGCAAAAGACTTCATTCTCCGTGTAAAAGATTGGTCTCGCCGTATCCAAGAAGTGATCGAAGGTGATAAGGGAACTGTTGAAGCAGTCCACGGTGGTTGTATGTGGCAAATTTTTTGATCTAGTACTATTGTTCTTGCCAGGCTGACGATAACATCTAGGCCGCATTCATTGCAAGAAGGCTCAAATTATCTCATTCACCTTGACCACTCCACTATTCTGACAAGGGCGGCGAATCCTTGTGCTTTCATAAGATATCTGGGACTTTTCTGGTCGCTATTCAATGATGTGCATCAGTGCAAAGCGGATTTGAAAGTAGTTCTGAAACTGTATACGGGAAGGGAAAGGAAGGCTGGCTGGGGCCCCACCTTTTCAACAGTGTTAGAGGAAATATATTTCACGACCTTTAACTTGATCACTAACGAATTAGACGACAAGAAAGAACGGCTGCAGAGAATAGTAAATTTTATACAGGAGATTCAGCATTCTTCATGGTCCCAGTCACAGGCACACACCATCGAAACGACTTGCCCGGTCCCACCATCCCTCTCAAGGTTCAACATATCACGTTATGGTCACATTTGGCAATATACTTTCTATGGCCACCTTTTTGGTGGCACTTTCTACTGTTTTATTGTCCGCGGCGTCTGACATGCTTTTCCGCGAAGTGTAGATTGCTTGTGTTAGCGTTCTTGTTGGTATTATGGTGATATCTCTTTTTCCTATTAGGCAAGGTCACCTTTCTCATCTTTCTCTTTTCAATCTTTATTAAAACATCAAATAACGCTCAGCCAAATTTGCTTAATAAATTTAGGAAAAACGAACCCCCATTCGAAACCTCAGCAAATATATAACTTAGTAAGAAACCCATTTTCAATCAAACAATCTGGTCTGAATTCACATGCGACAGGAGGGTGTAATGCCAGTGTGCGACTGAACTTCGAGTTTCTATTCCCACACACACCTAGTATTATCTGGCACCGAAGTGGGAGGGTACGGAACGACAAGGTTTTCTGACCACTGAGTACTCTAAGAACCGGTTCCTAAAACTTCCAATGTTCTCGAAATACTCTTTTCCCCTTTCTCCAAGCTGCAACTTCCCGAAGCCCCACTTGACTCATTGCAGAACTTGGTCTATTCTCGTTCATCACGCCAAAAGCCAGGTTTGCCAGGCACCAAAGTATCAGGAAAGGACTGAAAAGTGAAGATTTTGGTACCCCGTATTTCGTCTAATCTCGCAAACCGTCTTTACGCAGAACTATTTAAACCCCATATATTTCATGGGACTTGTCCAACGCAATGGGATTCCCGACTCTATTTGCTTTATACAGCGCACTCAGGGCGACTCTTAAGGAACGTAATGCCCTTTTAGAGCGTACTTCCACCTCACCAGGCATCCCTTTAATAAATTCTTCTACGCCTTATTGGACCTTTCCAAACTCTCCGATCGCTGAAAGTGGTAGAGATTCACAACTGCCGTCCGATGCTGACATAGTTATAATCGGAGGCGGTTTATCTGGGACGGCCGTTGCCAAAACAATCCTTGAAAACTCTTCCCATAATTCTTCAATTTCACCCATTAAGCTAGTCATGCTAGAAGCTAGGGATGCTTGCTCAGGTGCGACGGGTCGGTAAGTCTGGAACTTAATTCTGCAGTTATGTTAAGTTCCGCCATTAACTTATTTCAGGAACGGTGGTCATATTTGTCCCAATATTTATAACGAGTATGACATCCTCAAAAAAAATCATGGAATCCCAGCTGCAGTTGAAATTCTCCGATTTCGATTGGCACACATCAATGCACTAATCGACGTGGCTACAGAAGAAGATTTGCTGGCCACATCACAGGCACGGATTGTAGACGACTACGATGCATACATGGATCTTGACTTGTTGAAACAAGCTCAATTCGAATTAGAACAGTTTCTAGAGGAAACTCCGAAAGACCTTCACGACCCGTTCAAAATGCTCGACAAGCTGGACATCGAGGTGAGTGACGCCCTTCCGGTTATACGGACGTTCGTTTATACCCATCGTTTAAGAAATTACAATTATCCTCGTCTGTCCGAGGGTGTATCATGAAGCGGGGAGCGTCTATACATGCATATCGTTTCGTCACAGGCGTCTTGTCTCATTTGATTGCAGAGCAACCCAAGTAGGTTGTCAGCATTAATCCCCACAGTCGAGAAACGACGTTCATTCCAATTTACAGTTTTCAATTATTTACACGGACCCCCTGCATCGGCATCCGCACTGTTGACGGACGCTACGTTGTAAGCACTCCAAGAGGGGAAATAAAAGTGTCGCATGTTATTCATGCCACAAACGCCTGGTCGTCGCATCTATTGCCTGGATTACGAAAAAGAATTGTGCCACTTCGGGCTCACATGTCTGCTCAACGTCCAGGTCAAGGTCTTTCATCTGCGAGCAGTTCTCGCGCCTTCGTCTTTTACCCTTCTGCCAATCCCTGCAAGTACGACTATTTAACCCAGCTCCTACCAAAACATGAGCCTAACAGTAATTCTTACCCGTCTCACGGAGAGTTGATGTATGGAAGCATGTCGGGGGATATGCTCCGTGAAAACATTGGCATTGCCGATGACAGTGAAACGCAGATTCAGGCCGAGGCGTACCTTGCTGGCTCACTAGAGAGATACTTCGCCGAGCAGTGGGGTAGTGAAGGGGTTGAAACTGTACAAGAGGCCCAGGCCGATACTAAATGGAAAAAGGGACGAACCAAGGCAGTCTGGTCAGGCATCATTGGCATGTCTGCAGATATGTTGCCTTGGGTGGGCAGAGTTCCCTGTATGGCATCTGGGCGAAGGGAGCCCGCTCAAACAAATTCTGGGTTGGCGTCATACAAAGGTTTAGCCGCTCCTGGTGAATGGATTTCCGCAGGGTTCTCCGGAGAAGGTATGGTGCATGCATGGCTATGTGGAAAAGCAGTGGCGCAAATGGTTCTCGGAAACGCGCTCAGGAATCAATCCTCGTCTTTATCAACTCCGAGTCAAAAATCAGAAGCAACGCAGACAACAGTTGATCAAGATGAACCACAGTTACCCGAAGCGTTCGTAATCACTGAGAAAAGGGTGCGGAAGGCCAAAATAGATAATATTATGGCTAAGTTCTTTTAAATGTCACAAGTATCCCAGAGATAATGTACAAGATAAGACCCAACTTTAAGCGCCCAAAGCGTGATTGCATTCCCACTTATGTAATATTCACGACGGTCATGCGGTATTCAATTTCAAAATACAATCCTCAGGTTTATCTTGCTATACTACTTCTATTAGTGACAGTGGGTTCAAACCGGAATGTTGGTCACAGAAACGTCGGAGCCTCGTCTTCCCTTCTTTCCCAAGTCAAGTCTGTAATCCCACTCGGCATCCAGCTGAGCTTCAGGGACTTTGGAGTTCCTGTTCCCGAGTCTGCCGAATTTACGCTTGATCTTCTTGCCACCTTTCACAGAGGGCCTCCCAGAGCTGTTTCGACGTGATTTGTAGTCCCCGCTGCTTCCGCTTGAATCCGAATGGACGTTCTCTGCCCCTTCGCTCTCACTTTCAGACTTGGCCGCATCAATGGCGGTGGTGATTGGTGAAAGAACGCCAGTGCTCGAGAGGTGTTGCACTTCTTCTGTGATTTCCTGATGCATGTCGAGGAGTGCGGATTTGAAACGGGTGAGTTCGACTTCTCGCTGGTAGACGTCCTCGAGAAGCTCGTTGTATCGGTCTATCTTTTCCCGATGGTCATGAGGTGCCTCTGGAAGGTAGCTAAGGCGCTCCTGTAGAAAAGGAACGGCGGCATTAATCATTGCCGCAACTTGTCACGATGCTGAGGAATAACTTACATCGATGACAGGGATGATTGGACCCTTGGTTTGGATGAGTTCAGTCATATGAGGATTCGGTGGTGATTGAGATTATTGACAAGATATTTTTCGGGACTTAAGGCTGCCCCGAGAGATGGGGGGCATAACTGGTTTACATTCTCCTTTTTGTACCTCAAAAGGGAGGCATCGTGGCAAAATCGATGAACTGTTCTTGCCTTAAGGCATCCCTCTGATCAAGGTGTGTGGCGTCCCGTTATCGCGGACAAGTAGATTTCACAACAATGGGGCACGCGTTTTACATGAACTTAATTATCGGATATCCATCGACCATATGGAGGTGTCACAAAGTTGACTTCGGCAGTCTTTAAAAAAAAATTATATGAAAGAATCGGCTCTCGCGCCGCATTATAAATAAAATTACCTGTGCTTAGTAGATGTGTAACACTGCAAAGGTGTGTTATTAGAGTTGGTCAATACACAGAACTTTATTATTAACTATAAGATACAACAAAAACAAGTAAGAGGGACCTGAGGTGTCTATTTTCCGAGGTGTTGGCAAGTAGTCAGAAAGCCGTAAATGATGCATATGTATATAGTGAGACACAATAAAAAAGGGTGTGTAGGACCGAATGTTGATTATGGATCTCGAGGTGATGGCATGAGAAATTACATCTCGGCTGAGCGAGAGTGTCATTGTCAAGGGATAAACCCTGGCCCAAGATGACAAACGCTGTGAAAGCGTAAAATTGGCCGAGCAAGAAATTTGACGAGCGACGGTGAGGTTGGACCCACAGGGGATTAGTCTTCCTCCGGAATTAGAGAAAGAGTGTTCTTCTTTCGCGTGCGGAAGGAGCTGCCTGGAGTCTTACTAGAAGAAAAAAATTGAGGGGTTGTTGTGGGTGAGGATGCCGCGTTGTGGAGTCTACCGTGATGTTGTGTGGTAGCAGGTGGAATTTCGAAGTCTACGTCAAATGACAAGAAGTCATCCATATCAAACTCCAATGCCAGCTGGTTTGCCATGTGTTCGATAGGATCAGAGAAAGGCTCAGAAATGAGTGTCCTTCTTGTTTGCTGCCTCAGGGTTTGATGAGTTCCGTTCATGACGCAATAGGAGAAGTAGAACGTACAATTGGAGACCCACTAGAAGAAGAAGAGGGACTCTGAATGGGAGATGTGCCGGCCGACTTGGACGCGTTCAAGAACGCGAGGCGCTCACGTCGCTGGACATTGCTTTCCTCGAAATTTAACTGTCTTCCACGAGAGTCATAACGACTACCGGGAATCGTAGTAACGAAAGGTGAAGTGAAGTAGGAAGGCAACGAAAAGGGGTTAGACATGGTGGTTGGTATCGACAGACTGAGTGGTCTTGTTTTATGAGGAAGATTGAGCAACGGTGACTGAAATGAAACTTGCGATGAACGTGACTTGAAGGAGGAATTAGATTCCGTTTGACCTTGGGATGAAAGGATGGTCAGCCATGAGCGCTGTTCCTATCAATATATATGTTGTCTGGAAAATACGAATCGAGACGGCAGGATCTGTTGTCATGACTCATCTTTGACGAGGGATCTGGAAAATTTGGAGGTGATCGCCGACGTTTGTCACAAATGTCAATAAGTATTTCAATTCCGACGGGTGTTGCCGCTAAAGGTATGTAGTTTTTGCATTCTCCAAGGAACACCTTCCGTAGTCATATTCCGAGTCGCAGTATCGCCTGCTGTTGAACAACTCATTTCCGTTCGTGGAGAGAGATTTCAGTCAACTCTTCCCGAAGAAGGTAGATAGTAATCGTGATGTGACCTCGATAAGACGGCGCAGAGTTGAAGTCCGTTTAACCTCGTTAGGTAATTTCTCTCGGAAGACTTGGTAACAATGCACGAGGCAAAGACATGCCAAGAATTCAAGAGGAAGAAACCTATCTGGGGTATCCGTCAATTGTAAATTTACTCAAAAGTTCGAAGAAGGAAGGGGCGCTCGAACCAAGGTAGTTATCCGATCGTGTGTTCAAACCATGATGTACGAAAGCGCACCTAGCACATACAGTAGCACATCCTGATCGTTCACAACAAAGGCTGACATTAAAAGCCAGCTCTGCAGTGGGAGAAATTCGTTCAACGGCAGCGCTCTCGGTAGTTGGTCGACATCTTAAAGCCATAATTGAAAGGGCTTGCTCAGGATTAGGAAGTGGGTAAGGAGTATGTATTGTACACCAGTATCCGCTTAGGCGCCGAAATGATCGATCAAATATATGCCCAGAATATCACAGCTGTAAAATTTCCATTTTTGGCAACTCTGATAAGGTCAATGGTCAAGTCGTTTACATAACTTTCACGTCTGATTATGCATCACCAAACGAGGGATGACTACCGCTGCCATGGCTGACTGAGACTCAGTGGCGCACGGTAGTCACGTGATATTCTAGCATATTCGAAGTTCGTCGCCGTTGTTCAAGAATGGTGGACGCGCGTTGGCGCTAGTCATTTCTAGAATGGAGTGGATACATTTATCGGTGACTTATAAACCTCACAACTTCTTAAATTTGTTTTAAAAGCTACACTCACTAACCGCCAACGAAATGTTTTTGTACGGCTATCCTCAACGCTACGACGACTCTAATCCTGAGCCATACGCGCAAACATCCACAGTGAGAGGAGGTCAGCCGTACTTGGATGACGCAATTCTGCGCGAGCGCGCTCAGGTGCTTGCGGAGCAACGGGCAAGGAAAGCCAAATGGCTACCCGACGAAGTGGATAACAGCTACGACGAGTCTAATTATACCGAGCTCGGGCCTCAGGAACGTGCATATATTGATGCGTTGAGGAAAAAACAGGTAGTGGAGCATCTATGGAGGCAGCGGGGGGCACAGGCGTTGGAGGAAGCAGCTAGACAACGCGAGCAACAGGAGAAGTGGAAACAAGAACTGGAAAAGAAGCAAAGAGAAGATGAAGAGGCGAGGCACAAATTTTTGGAGAAGAGGAGACAGGAGATGCGCATAAGGCGAGAGGAGGCGGCTCGCGCTATAGTACACGAAAGGGTATGTGGTTCACACTTTCCGCAATAATCTTCTTCAACGCTAAGCTGGATCTTTGTAGCTATTACGCGCTCAACAGCAGCAGCGGCAACAAGAGAGAAACTGGCCAAAATCTAGAGGACCGGGTTTGCAAAGCCGACCAGAGAACAGTGAGCCCATTAATTTCCGACGAACACCATCTCCTCAATCTACAACCCGCCCTCTACACCCACCTTCTGAAACACATGCCGTTCCCGAGTCGAAATCGCAATCGTCTTCGAAAGCCATTTACGATGAGAAGCACGACAGTGCGGCTTCCCGCATCCAGCAGCAGTATCGCATACACAAGTCTCATCGCATCCTCAATGACCTCGCATCGCAATTCCAGACGCTCAAGCAAAAATTTGTCTATCCTCGTGTCATTGATTTCCAAAAACCCGGGTCTGATGGTCACATCACCGTACATGCGAACCCCGACGATGAGGCCAACGATGAGCCGTCGATGGAGGTTGACGGAGAGGACGGGGAATTAGCATATACTCCCGTGAATTACCACCTACATACATACGCTGACGCGATGGAGAAGCTTGTGATGAAGCTCGACGGGGTGGACAGTGTGGGTGACAAAGGGGTGAGGGAGAAGCGAAGGTCGATTGTGCGCGAGATTTCAAAGGAGTCCACGAACTTGGAGGGTTATTGCAAGCGGATTTGGTTGGATTACGTGGAAAAGCAAAATGAAGAAGCGAGGAAATTGGAGGTAGAGAAATTAGAGAAGGGACAGGCTGAGATAGAGCTGGAAAGTCAGGCCATGGACATTGATGAAGAGCCCGTCCAGGTTGAACACCACGAGGCGAAAGAAGACGTCGATGAGTGGATTGAGGTTGCTGAGTCTGCGAGCGCTCCGGAGGCTAATGGTGTTCCACAAGGCGAACCGTTGGTGAAGCATATATCCCAGTTCACTCCCAGTATTGAGTTGGAAGTTGACCCGATTCAGACATCAATACCGCTAGTGTCCAATTGAGGGGAGCTATTCCTTAATACTAAATTGATATACAGAGTAATACTATTGACAACAATACCTTCTCCCATTGACACTGTATTATTAACGTATTGTATTGAAATGTAATTACCAATGGCATATGTGCCTAACTAGGAATCGATAGGCGTGGACTGAGAAATGGTATATCATGCAATAGCTACGTTCTTTATCCTCCTCTTCTTCAGCGTCCCCGCACAAGTCACCGTCCGTCGCCTTAGAGCACAGACGAGAGTAAGGCTGGGACAAAGGATGTCATATTTACGCACTGTACCATCCAGGTGATCGAAGAATGCAAGGCGAATCGTATCCCCTGTGGGCTCTCTCCCTGTTGTGGTCTGAGAATTGTAGGTACAGTTGATTATCTCATAATGCATAGGGTCCGTCCCCCCTCTTGGCCAATGCAATATGAGATTTATGCACAACGG
>QDKV01005380.1_pt1 | contig 85589 bp, 94 predicted proteins | sample 1861101 | NCBI WGS metagenome assembly QDKV01 (sample SAMN04275158, study PRJNA302643) | Fungus metagenome, whole genome shotgun sequencing project. | isolation source: fruitbody | host: Mallocybe terrigena | place: Sweden | collected 2013
GAAAGTGTTGGTGTCGCCATACAGTAGTGTCGTGGAGGGAGCCTTCATAAAGTTGTTATCTGATCATCGTGCACCCCTTTTCTTGCCGCGTCTGTTCGACGGTTACACCACTAAGTATTATACAAAACAAAACGAAGAAATCGTTCGTATCGATAATATAATCGTATTGGTAGTTGTCGTATTCATATCGCGTCGCATCGCATTGTGCAAGAAATAAAGACAAAGAAGAAAAGGTAAAATAAACTGTTACATAATGTCAAGAAATCAAAAGTCTATGGAACATTGAAGTGTGTGGTTTAGTAGGGTTTAGTCCAGAGTAAAATCCCAAAACGATGAAAGTAAAAAAGTGGGTAGGAAATGTCATGAGTTGAGGGACAAAAAGCATAAGGATCGTAAGTACCAAGTCCTGTAGCCGACCTAGTACTGGGCGAACTTGCCATCTCACTACTCGTCATAGTGGTGAACTCGTCGTCGTACTCGACGAAATCTCCAACAAAATCCCCTTGACACTAACACCCCACTCGTAGACGACTTTACATTTTGATAACCCCTCCCCTCGCCTATAACCTGCGCTAACGAGTCCCACATCCACCCATTCTGAGCAATGAGGGGGAAGGAGGTGGTAAACTCAACGATAGAGTCATCTATGAGCTCGAGATTGAGCGTGATGAGTTGGGAAGATCGAGGAAGCGGGTCATGGCGTCTAGTTGGGAGGGGGCGTTCCAGTCGCTGGTGCTAATTCGAGGAGGGAGTTTTGAGTTTTGTTTTGTGGGATATAGGAGGAAAGGGGACGCGCTCATGGTTCCAGATGACTGTTTCGAAAATACTTCTTTTGCGATGGCCGGAATCGCGTGTCAGAGTCTCCGCAAGGTGTGCGCCAATACCGAGGTACGCGCCCGCCTCTCAGTTGCATTGTCTAAACTCCCCAACGAGCGAGAAGTCTGAATAACTGAAGCTCAACGAGCATTGATCGAATAGAAATTTCCCAATCAGATTTAACCTGACTGGCTGGCCAACTTTTGCCGCTTTACCGTGAATTGAGGTGTTGTGGGTAATTACCTGCATTTCGTTTCGATAAAGCGGGTTTTGTACCATCAATAGGATCTATCCATTTATCTGTTATATGTACATCTAGTGAGGCGAATCACCCTGTCTCCCGTATATAAGTGCCAGAAGGGGAGAAAGCACACGCTTACTCACTGAGAATTAGCAATAGCTTGTGCAAAACCACTCGCAACCCCATCTACCCTTCCTGCATACCCCCCACCTCACCAACACTCGGGAACCACCCAAACCTTCCCAAATCAACCCTAAACTCCCCTGCCCTCTCCGCCACCTCCACCCCCTCATGTACCAACGCATCTCTTTGCCTCCTCGCACCGACCGTACCAGGTCCGCGGGACGATATGGTTCCCTTCGCACTGATGACGCGGTGCCATGGGATAGGCGCATGCGCGTTTGAGTCGGGGGGAAGGAGTTTCAGCGCTGCCAGAACAATGGTTGTGTATTATTATTGGCCTAGACAAGGATGAAATCCCAACAAAAAGGCACCTTGACCAACATGGCGCGAATAGCTCGGCATTCCTACCAGTTTAGCAATATGACCTAATCGAGATGTAAGTCTCCTTACATATGTTTGAAAAACAAATGGCTTCGCTACTCACCATAGCTAGTCACTCGACATACAGGTACAAGGCGAACAGCATCGTACACCTAAAAACCATGACTATTTTCGTTTCGATATATATTGGGGGGGAATTACCGCTGCATGAAACTCTGCACCATCAAGAGTTCGGGATGACATGACCAAAATTACCAGGCACACAGGTTTCGGAGTCCTTTTTTTAGAAATCAATTTTTTTTGGCATATTTACATTTTTTTGCCTGTTTTTACTGGGATCTCAAAAAGCTCCTGGTTCAGGTATTCTACCAACACAAGCGCCTCTCCCAACAAAAAGTGTTGTTTTTTTTTTTCAGATATGCGTAGTAGTCAGATACACTTCTGTATCTGAATGTAGAAATGTTCATCTTTTCCCGAAGCTTGATTGCCTTGATCTGGTGTTTCCAAGCTTAAGCGACCATGGGGCAGAGTGGTTTTTACAAAAGACCATCTGCAACACTGCTCTTGGCGTCTTGGCAGTGTAATTTTAACCTGATATAAGTATGTACGGCCTTTCGAACCAATGGAAACCAAACGAGCTGGTCTCAATTTTATTTTTTTTGCCCAGGCGGCTTAGCAAGTTTGTATAATTCCAACGAACAACAATACGCATAACCCTCCCAACCATGCGCCTCATCTCGACCTCCATATTCTTTGCCATTCTCGCCTTACTCCTCCATGTGACTGCCGCAGCACCAACTCAACCCCAATACCCAACCCCATCCCAGAAGAAGAGCTGGTGGCAACGTACTTATCAAAGATACAAAGTGAGGAGTCACACCAAAGAGGCAGCAAACAGAGACAAAATGGCACTGCAATACCGGACGACAGGTGTACAAAAATTATATGATCCTAAACTGAGTATGGAGGAGAGGCAACGCAAAGCAAAGAAGTATGGAGATATGGCGGACGGGGAGGCTCGGAAAAGAGATGATCATACGAAAAGAGCAAAAGAATACAAGGAAATGCTCCGTACCGGCAAAGGCGGCGCAGCAAGGTAGCAGCTGGAGGTGAGCTTGCAGAGGGGGTAGCTTCTTCTTTCTTTTCTTTTCTGCGCGACAGAGGGGTGATTGTGGATTTACTTGGACAGCTTACCACATGAATCGTCTGGCAGGGTGGGGATTGTTTAATTGGAGGCATTGTAATATTTCCAAAAAAAAAATGTGATGCAGGACATTGCTTTCCAAGAATAGACTTGGAAGACCAACTCTCGACGACTTTGAGCTTCGAGGTCCGTGCTATCTTTTTCCACTACCAATTTATACTAACAAGGAGGAGGTTAACTTAGCCTTGATATAAATATATTTTACAAAAAGAGAATCGAGAGAAGGCAAAAAAGAGAAAATTACATGAGTACTTGACCGTAAAAGGAAAACTCGGGAGACAATTTTACATTCCTTTGAAAAGAAAGAGAAAACAGAAGAAATGAGGAGGTGAAACGATATGAGGGAGAACTTATCAGTCAATCAGTTAGTTGATCTCTCGAATTTTTATGCTGGCCCAGGAGTGGGTCAGGAACGGTGGAATGACCTTTATTTCTTATTTATTTTTAGATGAGGCTTGTACAAATGGGGATGGAACACCCCCTTCACTGAAACCCGTCGCCCGCTCATTATGTTTCCCTGCCAGGGCATCTTCATGATTTCTCGTGATGAGTATGTCCCTTTGAGTCTTTCTGACAGAAGATTGCCCTCACGCTGTGGTGTCATCGATCCCGGGCAAGCGCCATGTCATTTTTTTTCTTCTTCTCCTGCTTTGGACCATAGTAGTCGATTCATCAATAAGTTCGGGCTTTTTGTTTGCTGGAAAGACCTCAATTTACCCAACGCACCTCTCTTGCTTGAAGTCCAGTCCACGCTGCTTCGTCGTATCTGGGCGTGTACCAGAAATCTCACAATGATGAGGACTCGTTCCGGAACTCGTACAAGGTGATGCTGGGTGGCCCCATCCGTCTAAGCAAGAAAAGATGGAACGTGTATGAACCAATGTTGGAGGCGTTACGAGAGCTAAGGCAGGGTCCCATATCGATTGAGCTCCAGGGCCGCAACAGGCGGGATGGTACCCAGCGCTAATGAAACCTTGCTGAATTTACAATTTGCCACAACTCCAACTGGTCAGTAGACAATCGATTTCGATGAGCCTTGTGTCCAACAGAAATAGGACTGAGGTTTCTTATATATATTTTTTGGGAAATTACCGTTACAAACGCTCGCTTTCTAATTCATGGACTCTGGAAGACTGTTTAAGATGGATGAGACCTCTACAGGCATAATCTGCGCGGCAATCAGAGCCTGTGCGTAACCATTGACAATTGCGGAGTGGAACTGATTTGCCTTCGTTGTCCTGGAAAATCACTAAATGAAGCATGCGGGCATGTCAAGGTAAACAAAGACTTGCCTTGACTCCTAGAGTCTTGGGAAGTGCAGGTTACGGACAGAGCAATTTGCCACCGGGAAGGGCCTCCGTGTCTTCGTGCCTGTCGTCGATGCATGCCAGAAATCGTAATTACATGTTCACGTCTCCCTCGACCTGAATGACCTTGCCGGGAACAGTGTTTATCATGCAGTCGTTGTCGCCGTCGTGGTGGTAATGACCAGTTGCGTTGGGAACATATATGGCCCAATGTGATGGAAAGAGAGGTGATTTATAGATGATGAGGAAGACATCTCTTTTTGGATTCATGGATGGGATTCATGGAGAGGGTTGTTGTCTCACGAAGAATCATATGAGAAATACTGAATACTACTCGTAGACGGCTGACAACTTATTTATATTATGGAGCCAGACGCTGTGTTAAGCGCCCGTCTTATATCCACCGCCATTCATTCAAACACGATCCAAATATCATCAACTTGAGACATTTTCGACGGCCAAAATTATCAGTGCCTGACATATTTACGCCGTCCACGCCGCCACTCAGTGGCATTGTTCGGGTCAAGAATGGTGTAACCCCGAAAAAACCTGAACATTTCTTGAGTGAGAAGACACCTGAAAACACAGCATTGAATGTAAAACAATTTTTTGTTCATATCCATGGCGGGGGGTATGGAGAGGAGAGTCGGATAAAGGTTTACGGCAATATAAAGATAAAAATAGTAAATAACGTACATAAGGTTTATTTATGGAACATAAAGGCATTGTAACAATGTGGCTTTGGCTCAGAATCTCAAAATTAAAAATATATTATACAATTGGTTTTTGCAGCAAAACTGAAAAGTCCCCAAATATGGTCGACTTGGAGAGCAAAGATATATAGTTTCAGTTGAAAATTGAATGGTTCTAAAAATAGAACGGCATCTACGCCGAAACATAGGACAAACCGGTGAGTTGATTCATGTCAAAATAAAGGCAGGGAATGTGAACAGCTTTGGGTCCTGTTCTTTCCATCACCACCACCGTTGTCTTGAGGAAGTGTGTGGTGTCCCCCAGGGCCTTCTGTTTTTTGTGAGAAAAGACCGCCAGGATGTTGATTTCATCGATTGCACTTCTTATCATCAGCCATTGCCTTTGGTCCACACGAGCTGCCCCGACTGAGCTCCACGACCACACTGTTCATACATCACTTCCTGCAGCTTGGCATCACGAACCTGACCATCCCCTTCATGCCCTCTTCAGACGCGCTCCAGGTGATGGTATCACATATCCTGCAGTAGGCACCCCACGTATGTCCTGTTTTCCTTCTCGTTATCCAACTAACTCGATCCAGAGTGGTCGTCCACCTTCCCACCTCCGGGAGGCCCGCCCGATCCAGCTACTATCCCTCAAGCTTGGATCGCAGCTCTCAACGCCGCCATCTCCGCTGGAAAGATACCCAACATCCCTCAATCGAACAATACCGTCTATCCTCCAGGTGTCAACCCCAACAGCCCTGAGGTATGCTCGTCCACTGCCAAGTGCAGGATTCCTGGTGACATCTGGGATGCTCCGGATGGTGTTTTTGCAAGTGCTTTTGACGATGGGCCTCTTCAGGTAAAACCGACTAGTTAAAGCAAAAAAGGCAGCTAATATATGTTTGCATATAGCTAACACCTCAACTCGTCGACTTCCTAGGCACAAACGGCAATCTCTCAACCACTCACTTTATGATCGGCGTCAACATCCTCTTCAACCCCACCCAGTTCCTCTACGCTTTCAATGCAGGACACGATATCGCCGTACACACGTGGTCTCATCCGTACATGACCACATTGAGTAATGTCGACATTGTTGGGCAGGTGCGTGCCATTGGCAGTGAAAAATGAATTTGAAAAACTAATATTGTTGGGGTTGTCTAGTTGGGTTGGACAATGCAGCTCATTCACAACTCGACAGGCGGGCGCGTACCTCGGTATTGGCGCCCACCTTACGGAGACTCTGATATGCGCGTCCGAGCCATCGCAAAAGAAGTATTCGGTCTCGAAACCGTCATTTGGAACCAAGAGTGCGTCGTCCCCTTTCTTCCTCTTGTAAACTAAGAAAAATCTGCCTCCTCGAATTAGCACCAGCGACTGGAACTCCTTCTCCCAACAAGCCGTCGTAGACGCCATGACCCGCTTCCTCACCATGCCCAAATCCCCCGGTCTCGTCGTGCTCAACCACGAGCTCTCGACTGTCACCGTCGGCGGGTTTATAGCCTCCTTCCCCTTGATCGCTCAAAACGGGTGGACGTGGAGGTCGTTGGCGCAGGTCATAGGCGGGGGTCAAGCGTATCAGAACGCAAAGTCGTCTGCGAGTGAGGGCGTCAGTGTCAAGGGGGTGTTGTTGGTTCAGAGTTCATCGAGTACGACGACGACGACGACGACGACGACTAGTATGGTGAATAGTGAGACGGCGAGTAGGACGGCAAGTTCACCTGGTAGGTCGGCTACGGGACATAGTAGTTCGGCGAAGAGGACTAGTCACGCCTCACCGTTCGTCTTGATCTCCATTGCCATCATGAGCCTCTTTATTCCTCAAATCTTATCATGACAAAAAGAAAGACTTTTTTCACCTCTTTATCCATTCCTCTCTTCACTTTTACTTTGACATTTACATCGTTACGGGACCCTTTTTTTCTGTTTTGGCTTTGGAACTAACCACTTATCAAGTCTTCCATGTTCCTTTTTTTTTTGACACCATATCAGTATTACTTACTTACTTTCTTTGTTTCACTAGAGGGTGGATCGAAAATGACTTTTTTTCTTTTTCTTTTTGTACGCACGATATGAATACGACAAATGGACAACGATTTTCTTTTTCTTTTTTTTGTTCAAGTTTTGTATGTAGTGCCTCTTGATGATTCCAGATGTAATGCAATTTACGCTCACGTCCCTAAAGGTTGATCATGACTACTTTTTCTGTTTCATCTTCCTCTTTCACCCCGAGTCAACCTTCGACTCAGGAATGTCAAGGTAAATTTGTGTGAACTAATTCTTGACCAAGTCGAGATCAATGAGTATTTATATTTCAACCTCCTCCTCAGATCCAATGCAGGGGTAGTTGGGGTCAACGATCCGCCGAGTCGGTCAAGGATATCGTCATCGAGGATTATTTCAGCGAAGTCTCGTCACAGTGACAGGACACTTAAATGTCAGGTCATGCAACACGCTACTATATCAAAATCGCTCGAAGTTGGTGTTAAGTCGATGATCGACCCCAGGTTTGTGAGGTTAAGGAGAGGAAGTCCAGCACCAGGATCCCGGTGGCTAGGAAAGCCGATAATGTCCAAGCTGGTACCCTGTAGAAGGGAAGAAAAGAAAGAAAATCCATGTCTTATAAACAAGTGGCTGCGGATGCGCAGCTTTCGAAGGTGAGGCAATGCCGTAAAATGCGATGTAGCGATACGTATTGATCCGAAAAAATTGCGAAATTTCCAGGTATTCCAAGTTCTCTGCTCTCAAATGTGATAAAGCGCATGAGCGACGTTCTGTATGATCTTTGTCTAGGTTAACTCCCAGCTTCTTCAGAGATGACACAGAGATTTCTCCGCCAGGCCAAGTTGAAGTTTCTGAGGGTGCACTCAGGACGCCGACAATGAGGAACCCGTTTCCAATGTAGGACACTGGAGAAGTATCTCGTGTAGGGTATGCGGATCAGGTTGTAAACGGCCGATTTCGAGAATCGTCGGATAATGGCTGTGTGCAACGAGCTCTCCACATCTCAAGTAAGTGGCAATAACCTCCTTTTCGGGTTCGGAATTATCGTGGCAGGTGATTTCGAGGCCAGTAAAGTTGGGTGTGTTTGCCGTCTCTTCAGGCGTCGAAGACGGGTGCAATCTCATCGAAATGTGTAACCTCGATCGTCAAGCGCCTCAAATGAGACAGGTTGTTGAGAATTGCCTTTGAAAACTTGGGGATGGATGTCCATATCCTGCGTCCAGACAGAATTAAAAGTGACATTGAATAGGGCCGGAGCCGACCTCTCGAAAAACACAAGAGGATCATATGGCTCCATGGGAATATGGATGTCTATCCATAATAGTGGACAGTCCATAATAAGCATCCTCCAGTGTTGGCAGACGTTGTGCAGAGTTTGTACTGGTGGGAGTTGATTCTCCCCCATCGCAACTGTCCAGCCGAACAGTTCACGGAGTATACTGTCCGGGAAGGATGTTAGAAGCTGAGATGATCCCGGGACTTTTGGAATCCGAGTAAGACACATCTCCTGTTCTATGGTCAGCGCTAGAGGTCCGGTCGATGGGTTGCATGACGTACGATGGTTCACTGAAGATGACTGCAGTATCTTGAGCAAGGAGTTGGGGCGGAATCACGAGAGACCTGAGGCTGCTCCTGAGGATTCATGAACAAGCTTGTCCACCTATTTCAAGGCGGACACCGGAGACGTGGCAGCTGGGACATGTTGCGAACGCGTCGTATGTTTGATGAAACTTGGCCGCTGTACTTATTAGTACATACATGGTAACACAATTCAGTTACCATGAGTTTCGTATTCTTCCCGAGAAAAAGGAACATGCCCATGGAATAGTTTTCAGTCGGCGTTTCTTTATTCATTGACAAGCATACCTTCATGAAGAAATGGCGATATAGATCAGGCCACGCAAAGGCCAAGGCCGCAACCGATTTCGGCCTTCAAGTCAACTTTTCTTCCATCGATGACGAAGATCCTGAAGAACCTGCTGCTGCTTTTGCGCGCCTGGACAAGGAGATCAGCGATAAGACTGCCGAAATTGAACGGGTGGCTTCCGACGTGGAGGCCATGGAACGGTATGATGCCTTATTTATCACACGGACGAATACTTATCGACTATTGTTAAGCCCCGACGGAGAAGCCGAGCAAACTAGAAGGGAGTCCAAAAGAGCAAAGGATCACTTTAACGATGTAAAAATGCGAAGGTAAGACTATCATTAGATCTTTGCTGAGTACATCTTAATGAGTTCAGAGGATAACAAGGTACCGTCCATTTTCTCGCTTCAACCATCAATGTTTTACTCTGTCCTAAGAGTGATGAGCAGCCGAACGCAGGTTGCATTTGATGACACTTTGGGCCGACATCAACATGAACCTCTCTGGTTGGGACTAAACGCTTCCTTCCTCCATCCACTATACGTATGTTAAATTTTCAAGTCAACGTCCTAATAAGTCGTCCAGAAAATGCAAATACAGACAGGCACGTCCGAACTCAAGACAAAGATAGAGTGTATCAGTGCGTCTTTTCTTCAAAATCCCTCTTCCAATGTGCAACGCAACTCACACCAAAAAACTCTAGGTGCCCACTCTCACATCTGCAGGTTGGTATCGACAACCGCCCAGGATCCCGTCGAAACTCCCAAGGCCTCTTGGCCAAGGCTGGATATTCTCCGCAGATATGTTGGCGATATGAACCCCGAGTTGTGATTTCAAGCACGTCGTCACTGTCTTCCATGTTCTCAAACACCACATCCTTAATCACCTCGCCCCAAAAACCACAGACAATTGCCTTCTTTGCCTCCTCATTCCCAATGCGCTCTCCCTCAACTTCCTTTGTCCTCAAAGTCGCACTCAACACCCACTATCTCTCTCTCGTCCATATTGACGATACAGGCTCCTGAGGAGGAATACCTGGTTGGAACGTGTGAGGAGGAAAGAGCAAACTTTTCGAATTTTTAGCAGACAATAAAGCCTGCAACGATGGAGAAAAAGGCCCGGTGGGGTCACAAAGGAGTTTGTGGTGAGCGTCTCTCGTCGTTTAGTGACTCAAATCCCCCTTTCTCACCCTCACTAGACAATACCCGGTTACCCACTTCACCACCCGTCACCAAAGGACTGGACAGATGTGGCGCTGCCCCCAAGTTCCGAAACCTTAGATTTGTCCACTCCTAGACCACCTCACCTTGTCTCTTTTTGTGGATTACTTCATACCAAACAGAAACGCGCTGCCATTGACCGTCATGATGAAATCTCAAACGATGAAAAAACCAACAGCCTCGGAGCAGTAGTTTATGTCTGGCCATCATTCTTTGGTGAAGGTGAGTCTAGGGAGTACTGGGCCATCAGTAGTTTAACAATTTGCTTTTTTTCGCTTGTGCAAAAAGCGCGAAAGCAACAAGTAAAAACCCAGGCATCCCCTTTCAAAAGCGGACAACAAGAAAAAAATGAAAAAAGTTCCAAAAAAGCGTCAAGAAGATGCCAACTTTTAACTTTTTCACTTGTCACAATTGTCCAAAATGTGCCAAAAGCGAACTTGCTGATGGGCCCTGAGTCCCTGGTGTATGGATTTGTTGAACCAAAAGTCTACTCCAAGTCCACTCCGTTTCTTTTGGGAACAAGATGAAAAAACTTTGATAGCAGTTTCAGAGTCACAACTTTCAATATGGGTTTTCTTTTTATTAGATGATGTAATAACACTGTATTTCAAGTGTACCCTGCAGCACAAAAAAGAACAGAACACAAGATGGGGCATATTCCACTTGAGCTAGCGTTGCGGAAAATGGATCAGGCATCTAATTTGCATGAATTAGCAGTCATAAAAGTGAAAATTCACGTTCATTGCATGCACAAAGTTAATGAGATCACTACAGAATAGACCAAAGCCGTTCACGTTGCAATGCAAGATTGATGCAAGAGGCTCAACATTGAAGACATGGATATACTGATGCTGATGCCATCGAAGCAGTGTTGCGGCGCACGGGTACCTCACTGTTCACCCTCTCTGCGAGAATGTTGAATGGAAAATGTCAAATTCCTTTGCCAGATTGAAGTGCCAGTGGTGGTGAGGGAGAACATATAATGCAGAACCCCTTCCTGACTGGAAAATTTTCCCCTGATAGGGCAAATTTGCACCTGATTTTCGTCAATTTTTTGAGGTTTGCAAAATTTGCAAGTGCAAAATAGACGGACCTATTTCCCGCAACACTACTGTACCATTAATATTCAGCGTCCATATACTATATTTGGTAATGATGTTGTATAATATTTCCTTTTTTGACCGGCCTGAACGTAAGTGGGACGGGACAAATCACCAATTTCCAGAAGGCCTGGAGTGGTACAAGTAGTTGCAGCTGGTCGCTACCAAGTCCTCAATGGCTCCCATCACCTACTTATGAACCAGTAAGGTTATTTTTATTCAGAAATTTTTAACATACATTCGTCATTGTCATCCGCACCAGAATTGACCATCCTCTATCAAAGGGTCCTGATTTTTCCTGTAGATGCCTTCTTCAAAGAACTGCTTAATGTCGGCGATGCAGTTCCATCAAGTTTGGCTTCAGATGTTGGCAGTTGATGATGAACCCTCGTGGATCCTGCGGATCCGATTGCTTCTTCGCACGGCTGCCGTTCTACTGGCGGTACCATTGACTATCTCAGCAAACACACCGTTATACTTTCATCTCGGAGATTTTCTGAAACAAAGAGACTTTACAGCTTAATACGCACTCTTTTCAGTATCACCGGAAAACCCCGAGCAAATTACCGCAGAGCAACAGAAGGCGAATGAGCACATGAGTGCTTTTAGAGACGTGAAGCACTGATTAATATGGGGAGCTTTCCAGAACTTTAGATAGGTCCCGGACTGTAAGTTCACACCTGTTCAAAAATCAGCTATCAGTGCAGGCGAAGCGAATCGTGATTGTGATTGATTATCGATAATAACTGATCACCGGGATTCGTACACAAATTGCCACAGGAAATTGCATTCAGGGTACGAGTAAAGAAGCAGGAACCACGCTGACCAGACGGCTTGCTGCACAGACTGTGGAATTTTCGCAGACAATAAATGAAGCTGTGTCCCTGCGTGACTCGACTGCACAGTAAACGTGACAGTGACACATGTAACACGGGACCGAAAACTGCCCTGCAAGCCATCGTTGGTTGTCCTTCGACCGCCACGCAACCCTGTTCATCAACGTTGGTTTAACCACCATCCTTTTTTTAAGTTGTCCTGTCTTGTGTGTTGTGGCTCTCCGGGGAACTCAAGATTCCAATCTACGCTCGTGACAAACAGAGTTGCAAAATCGTCCCGTAGCTGAGAACCTTTTTTCGGTTTTCTTTTGGGTTCTTTGCGTACAACACATTGCTCAGAAGCACACGAAAAGCGCTTATATTGTGCCTTCGAATACTAACCCACGCGCACTCGGCTTCTTTGGACCCTTTTCTAGTAAAATACTTGCTCTTTTGACCCTCTTGCTACTTCTCGTTTTCCACCAAAACCAACATGCTTGGCCATCAGTTCGCCTATTCCGCGGCTCCCGTTCGCAAAGTGAAGGAGGTTCAGTTTGGTATTCTGTCTCCAGAGGAGATCGTACGTCGTTTCTCGGCTTCAATTTTTTTTCTCCGTGTTCGTTCTGCAGCAGGGCTAACAATGTCTTGACCAAACTCGTAGAAAGCCTACTCGGTTGCCAAGATTGAACACCCAGAGGTTATGGATGAAACAACACACAAGCCTAAAACTGGAGGACTGATGGATCCTCGCATGGGTACAATTGACCGGAATTTCAAGTGCCAGACTTGCGGTGAAGGAATGTCGGAGTGTCCCGGCCATTTTGGTCACATTGAGCTGGCGCGACCTGTCTTTCATCCCGGTGCGTGCCATGGTCAATTCTCATGCCAACTGTATTAATTCTCCTTTTCGTGTGCTTCATTCAGGTTTCCTCGTCAAAGTGAAAAAGATTCTGGAGAGCATATGTGTTAACTGCGGAAAGCTGAAAGCCGACATCGTGAGTCGCGTCGATTAATTTCCTCTACTCGTTTCGCACCCCACCATCCAAATTTTCTGGGGGCTCTCTCCACGTCTATGGAGAACCCCAAACCCGCACCACGTTTTGTTCCCTTGACAATCGAGGGCGCTCATCCACCCGTGGCAGGGGGGTCAAATGGCGCGCGTTTTCGGTCGCTTGACCGCCGTGTCGACCCTATTGCACCCACTCGGTGATGGTTGGGCACGAGGTTGCGTGGTGAAATGGGGGGCTGAACGAGGAGTGCAGGAATAATAAACGCAACTATGTGCTATCATTGCCATAGTATGTGAACGGATGGATGGTTGGCCAACCGCTCTCGGCTGTGACGCAGTTGCAGATGCGCGTATACGGCCCTGCACTTGTAACTCGATATACACACCCCCTTATTACCTTTTGTTCTTCGAAAGTTTTATTTATAGACATAGCATGCTGACGCTCTTATTTTGATCTTCTGTCCAAACTCATTATCATATAATTCTCCCCCACTTCGTCTTGCCGATTTTTTGATCTTTCTTGTTTGTAAGTCGGATCCCAATTTTGCGGAGAAGATCCGTCACATCCGTGACCCCAAAACACGAATGGCTATTGTGTGGGCGCATTGCAAAACCAAAATGGTCTGCGAACCTGATGATCCCAAAGAAGAAGGTGTGGATCCTGACAACGAAGAGCCGAAACGAGGCCATGGTGGATGTGGTCATGTTCAGCCGCAGGTCAGAAAGGAGGGCTTAAAGCTTTTTGTGCAATACAAGAAGACCAAGGATGACGATGATGTCTGTTTGTTGTTTTTTCTTTCGTTTCATCTGGGTTGCTTACTTTACTCCAGGAGGTCAAGTCGTTGCAGCCTGATAGGAGGTTGATCACGCCTGCAGAGGTGTATACTGTTTTTAAAAAAATATCGGATCATGATCTTCACCTTCTTGGTCTTTCGGAAGAGTATGCGAGGCCAGAGTGGATGATTCTGACCGTCATGCCCGTACCCCCACCACCTGTGCGGCCGAGTATAGCAGTCGATGGCGGTACGATGCGAAGCGAGGATGACTTGACTTACAAATTGGGTGATATCATTAAAGCTTCTGCAAACGTTCGACGTTGTGAACAAGAAGGAGCTCCTGCACACGTTATTGCTGAGTTTGAACAACTACTTCAGGTAATGTTCCATTTTTGTTGGAGTACCACAGGCCGTTCAGAAAAAATTGTAGTTTCATGTTGCGACCTACATGGACAATGACATTGCTGGTATCCCGCAAGCTTTGCAAAAGTCCGGACGACCTGTCAAAGCCATCCGTGCCCGTCTGAAGGGTAAAGAAGGACGTCTTCGTGGAAATCTGATGGGCAAGCGTGTTGATTTTTCTGCCCGGACGGTCATCACAGGTGATCCTAATTTGGAGCTGGACGAGGTTGGCGTTCCTAAAAGCATTGCCATGAACCTGACATATCCGGAGAGGGGTTCGTTTTCTTATTTTCTCTGAAGTGATGATGCATGCTGAGAGGTAATTCAGTCACTCCATTCAACATTGCATATCTTCAGGAGCTTGTGCGGAATGGGCCTACTACTTATCCTGGAGCTAGATATGTCGTCCGGGACACTGGCGAGCGTATCGATCTGCGGTACAATAAGCGAGCGGATGCTTTTCTTCAGTATGGTTGGATTGTTGAGCGCCATTTGAGGGACGGAGAGTAAGTGATGCGCTTTTTTGCATATTTAAAGCCAATCCTAATTCTCGCCTTTAGCTTCGTCTTGTTCAATCGTCAGCCTTCTCTTCACAAAATGAGTATGATGTGCCATAGAGTCAGGCTCATGCCGTATTCGAGTGCGTTCTCCAAGTTGTTGCAGCATCTCATTATCCCAATCTCTTTGTATTCTAGCCTTCCGCTTGAATCTCTCAGTGTAAGTTTGAATCACAGAGAACAAACGTCAAACCGTTTGTAACAAACATTATTAGAACACCACCTTACAATGCTGATTTCGACGGTGACGAAATGAACATGCAGTGCGTGCTCATGTCTCCCTTCCCACTTTACCATCTTAAGCAATTTATATCTAGCATTCCTCAAAGCGAAGAGACGAGAGCAGAGCTTAGTCAGATTGCATGGGTTCCGCGGCAGGTTAGCACACTGTTCTACATTATGGTTCGATAGTTTGCTCACTTCAAAGGAAGATAATTTCACCTCAAGCCAACAAACCAGTCATGGGCATTGTGCAGGATACCCTTTGTGGTATCCGTAAATTCACATTACGAGATTGTTTCCTGGACTGGAACCAGGTTCAAAACATTCTCCTTTGGGTACCGGAATGGGACGGCTCAATACCTACCCCCGCAATTCTGAAACCTAAACCCTTGTGGACGGGCAAGCAAATTCTTAGTCTGGCTATTCCCCGCGGTATCAATATCTATCGATCCCCTGATCCGAAGTCGTCGAATCCTGTCTTTGATGACGGCATGCTGGTAGAAAACGGTGAACTGATTTTCGGCATTGTCGAGAAGAAGACCGTCGGAGCATCGCAGGGTGGTCTCGTTCACGTTGTCTTCCGTGAGAAGGGTCCTGAGGCTACTCGCCAACTCTTCACTGGTATTCAGATGGTGGTCAACTTCTGGTTATTCCACAATGGTTTCAGTATTGGAATTGGGGACACTATCGCTGACCAAAAGACAATGTCATACATTGCCCAGACTATTGCTGAGCGCAAGGTGAACGTTGCCAAAGTTATCGAGGATGCGACTCAGGATCGGTTGAAAGCGAAGCCGGGCATGACAATTCGCGAGTCGTTTGAGAGTATGGTTGAGCGGGAGCTTAATCTGGCTCGTGATCAGTCTGGTCAATACGCACAAAAGCACTTGAAGGAGGATAACAACGTGAAACAGATGGTGGTTGCAGGATCGAAGGGTTCGTTTATTAACATTTCGCAAATGTCTGTTTGCGTAGGCCAGCAGTCAGTGGAAGGTCGTCGTATTCCCTTTGGATTTAAACATCGTACACTTCCGCATTTTACGAAGGACGATTTCAGCCCAGAGTCGAGAGGTTTTGTTGAAAATTCTTACCTTCGTGGCTTGACGCCACAAGAATTCTTCTTCCACGCCATGGCAGGTCGTGAAGGTCTTATCGATACGGCCGTCAAGACTGCCGAGACTGGCTATATTCAGCGTCGACTTGTTAAAGCCCTCGAAGATGTCATGGTTTGTTATGATGGAACAGTTCGAAATTCGCTAGGAGACCTGATTCAGTGGGTTTATGGTGAAGATGGTATGGATGGCGCTTTCATCGAGAAACAAACTATTGAGACATTTGGTCTCAATGATCGTGAGTTCGAGCACAATTATCGTGTGGATGTGACGGACCCTGCCGGCGGTTTTCTTCCTGGAGTTCTCCAGGTCGGAGTTGATGACAGCTCTCTTGAGCTCCAGGCCAAGTTGGATGAAGAATATGCTCGTCTTGTAGAAGATAGGCGTTTACTCCGCCAATTCGTTTTCCCTCGTGTGTCCACCAACCAACCCCATTATCTTCCTGTCAATCTATATCGTATACTGCAAAACGCTCTCCAAATTTTCCATATCGACCGACGAAAACCCTCCGACCTCGAACCTGCGTATATCGTTGACGCTGTTCATGACCTCGAGAACCGTTTGGTTATTGTCCGTGGCGACGATCCGCTCAGTCAGGAAGCTCAAGAGAACGCCACTCTCAACTTCCGCATGCACCTACGTGCTACTCTTGCTTCAAGACGAGTTTTGGAGAAATTCCATCTAACTCGAGAGGCATTTGACTGGGTTATTGGTGAGGTGGAGACAAAGTTCAACCAATCGGTGGTGCATCCTGGGGAAATGTGTGGTACACTGGCTGCGCAGTCCATCGGAGAGCCAGCCACCCAGATGACCCTTAACACGTTCCACTACGCTGGTGTCTCTAGCAAGAACGTTACGCTCGGTGTCCCTCGTTTGAAAGAAATTATCAACGTTGCGACGAATATCAAGACCCCATCACTCACCGTTTATCTGGAGCAGGAAATTGCGGCCGACTCAAGTCTGGCAAAGAATGTACAACAGGAACTTGCTTATACATCTCTCCGCACTGTGACGGCTGCCGTCGAGATTTGGTACGATCCTAATCCAACATCGACCATTATCGAAGAAGATGCTGTTTTTGTCGAATCCTTCTTTGCTATTCCCGATGAAGAAATTGAATCGAAGCTTCATCTACAGTCACCCTGGCTTCTTCGCCTCGAGTTAGATCGTGCAAAAATGATTGACCGCAAGTTGACAATGCAATATGTTGCGGGACGCATTGCGGAAAGCTTTAAAACCGACCTGTTTGTCATTTGGAGTGAGGACAACTCTGAAAAATTGGTCATTCGGTGCAGAGTGTTGGGCAGCCCCGACAAAGAAGACGATGGTATGGGCACGATTGAAGAAGACATCTTCTTGCGACAGCTCGAAAACACAATGCTCAACTCTGTTAGCCTCCGTGGTGTTAAGGGTATTAAGCGTGTGTTTTTGACGAGGCAGGACACTGTTAGGATCGATGAAGATGGAGGCATTCGTGTGGAGAAGGAGAAAGATTGGGTGCTGGAGACGGACGGTGTAAATCTCAAAACAGTCATGTGCATTGATGGTGTCGACTTCACTAGGACGTATTCAAACAGTTGCGTGGAGATTTTCAACGTTTTGGGTATTGAGGCTGCCCGGGCAGCCATCATGAAGGAGCTACGAGGAGTCATCGAGTTTGATGGTTCCTACGTCAATTATCGCCACCTTGCGCTTCTGTGCGATCTTATGACCCAGCGTGGAACACTCATGGCAATCACCCGACATGGTATCAACCGCGCCGATACTGGTGCTTTAATGAGGTGTTCATTCGAGGAAACGGTTGAAATTTTGATGGAGGCAGCTGCTGTTGGAGAGAAAGATGACTGCCACGGTATTGCTGAGAATGTCATGTTTGGTCAGATGGCTCCCATGGGTACCGGCGCTTTCGAGGTGGCTCTTGATATCGACATGTTGAAGGATGCTATAGTTGACCACCGTCTGCCGGTGCAGTCCATGCTGGCTGCGCAGATTGATGGGGGAATGACACCTGGCCAAGTCGCAATGACGCCTTACGATACCAATTCGCCTATGTGGCAAAATGGACTGTTTAAGGGTGACCCAACTTCGGCATCGTTTTCACCTTTGGCCTCGAATGGTGGCGAAGACGCATCAAGCTTCCAATATCTTGGCTATGGACAGTCTCCTCTCGGTGCGGGCGGAATGTCACCTGGTGGTGTTGGCTACAGCCCAAGCTCACCAAATGCTTATACACCGACTTCACCTGGCTTTGTCCCTCAATCACCTTTTGGTAGTGCTACGTCTCCGTTCGGCACCTCTCCCTATGCAACATCGCCTTACTATGATCGATCCAGAGGTCCAACGTCCCCAACTTATTCACCAACGTCTCCAGCTCTGAACCTCACTTCTCCGAGTTATTCTCCAACGAGCCCACGTTACTCCCCCACTTCACCTTCGTTCTCACCAACGTCACCCCGCTATAGTCCTCAGTCGCCATCCTTTAGCCCTACGTCACCCCGCTATTCACCTACTAGTCCGTCATTTAGTCCTGCGTCCCCACGTTGTGAGTGTACATTTCTTCGTCTCTTGCTACAACACTAAGCTCTTTTTTGCAGATTCTCCGAGTATGTATTCTTATTTTCGTACTTCTCTGTTTCTGAAGTTCTCGACTTCTTACCTTGATTTTGTTAGCTTGTAAGTTTTTTCTTTTCTTGGTTTGAAGAATCCGCCAAACATCTTCGTAGCACCTGCCCATATGTCGCCGTCCTCACCCAAATACTCCCCGACATCACCGATGGCGTCGCCTTCCTCTCCAAAATATTGTAAGCATCGCCTTCGTTGCATAGTTTACTCGTCGCTTCAACTTTTCTTAGCCCCTACCTCGCCGGCGTATTCACCAGCCTGTGAGTGCTCAACATAAAATACTGCCGTATGTCAGATGCTGATATGTCAACTTTTATTTCCTTCAGCTCCCGCATACTGTGAGTCGTCTCTCTCGGGCTTTACTGACGGAATAAAAAACCATTTCTACAGCTCCCACTTCCCCCACGTACAGCCCCACGTCACCTTCGTGGTCGCCATCAAGTCCCGCTCATAGCCAGAACGGTACCACAAGGGCTCACTCTTATCAGCCGAGTCCTTCCTGGGACTGATAGCTTTGACCAGGTCTCGCATTCTGTTACCATAATTATCTACCTTTCTTCCATCCATACTGTAGATTAAAACATTTTATGCAATGGTGCTTATTGGTTTATTCTTGTTCGAGTGTTAATAACAAGAGATTTTTGCTATATGGTTTTAAATTGTTTCTTGATATCATGGGATAAGAAGTCACTTTATTCAGGCTTTTGTTGAGTACAACGCTGGATACTATGTATAACATTACATAAATTCCCCTAATACAAATGTTGGAATGATAAACGCGTAATTCATGAACTACAAGTCAATTAACAACGCCTCTTTCCTTTCTTCGTTCTGCTCGAACCCTGACGGCATTGACGAAGAATAGATCGAGTAAGTTGGCTGTGGCACAGATGTCGGAACGCTAGGGAATTGGGGTAAGGTAACTGGTGCAGGAGGTAGAGGAGAAACTATAGCAGCTGCTGGCAGATTCTGAAAGGCTTGCTGGGGACGTTGAGGCTGAGAAATTGAAGATGAAATAGTGTTGCTCCTCGCAAGGTGGAACGAGGACAAAGCAGGAGGCGACGAGGGATAAGCCACAGTATTATGACGAACCAGAGTTGCACCCACTGGAGCCGACTGTTGTTGTGTTGAGGGTACCTGATACTGCGAGAGTGGAGGGGGAGATTGAGGAGTATTCATGGGAGATGAGATGGTCGGTGTACTTTGAACCGGTTGCATCGCCGCATAAGTAGGTTGAGAGTAAGTGGGCAATTGGATTGCAGAAGGTGCAATAGGAGCAACCATAGACTGGCTTGGGTGGTACTCCATATGTGTCTTGTGAAATGACTGCTGCGGCTGATATAGCTGAGGGTTGGAGACATATTGCAGTTGATTTTCCTGGAGAGTAGGTGACACCTGCGTTATTTGATTCGATATGGGTTTGGCTGCAGGAGCTGAAGTAGGCTGGTATAAGACCTGACTTGGAGACGTCTGTTGGTTCCATTGAAAATATCCGTTGGGTGCAATGGCATTAGTGTAAGGTTGGTGGGGTTGATGATATTGGCCAAGATTAACAGGGCCGGTCTGTGATGTTCGCCAACGAGGTTGAGAAACCTGTTGAGAGAGTATTTGATCATACAATTTGACAGCTTGCGACAACTTCTCGTGCATGCCAGATAGCACCTCTGTGAGATATAACGTCAGTTTCTAGAATCTTATAAGAAACCGTGACTCGCCTTCTTTACGCCCAGTGTCATCCAAACACAATGCCAACTTTGGTCGTAGCCCGTTCGCCTTCTCATACAATTCGGTCACCGCAGGATACCTTGACAAATCTCGACCGCCTTGAGCTTGAACCTGTTCCACCGTTTGGTTGAACGTCAAGATCGCATCGGTTTCAAGCGGCTCCAAGTCGTAAGTAGGGATTCTGGGAAGGGGAGGTTGTGACGTAGGGGGAGCAATTGGCCGAGAGTTGTAGCTGTAAGAAGGTTCTGCACGCGGTGTCTCTACAACTAAAGGGGCACTTGGCTTCGGAGCATTTGCTTCTCTCAAACTTGCTTCAATGGCAGCCTTGAGGTCGGGGTCGTCCTCCTCGTCTGCAATGGCAGGTCTACGGCTTGGAGGGTAATTGCTGCGATCAACTATAGGAGGCTCTGAATAACCCCACTGTGATGGAGAAGGTTGTGAAGGTACATATCCAGGTCGACGATTTGCATTCAATTCATGGAGTGATAATTCGATTGCTCGTTGGAGTTCAGCATCATCTAATTCACGAGCGGTCTTATGCCGACTAGGCGTATGTTTATGAGCCCTGTCACTATCAGGCGGTCGTTAATTGACGTAGTCTTCGATATAAATAAGAACCTACACTTTCTCCGCTTTCTTGGTCAATTTATTGTAGCAACCATCACAAACTCGGACTTCTTCCGTGATACCAAAATGAGGCAAGGCCATAGACTTTGAAGAACATGGTTGATCGAAGACCTGACCGCAATTGCGGCAGTGATGCTTGCGGTTCGTGAATGTAAAGGGTGTCCGGCACCGAAGACAAACGTCTGAATCGATCCATTCTGGTGCAGTTTGAGTGTCTACCATAGCGGAACTGGCGACTGCAGGATCTTTCGGAGGGAACTTGAATCCTATGAAAAGGAGATGGAATCAAGACGAAGGCCTGCATTGACATCTGTGACATACCTTCAGTCAACAACATCTTGTACACCTGGCCAACGTAGCTCAGATGTGGTTTCCCTTCCAGCGCTATACTCCAATTCTGTATCATCCGCAAGATAGTTGACTTTACGTCATGATTCAACGTAGGGACTCTGAGGATGGAGACAAGGTTATCCATGAATTCTCGTGATGTCACCTCTGCAAGAAAAAGATCTCCGCCATTCTTGATGCAGACATCCGTTAACTGTCAAAAAAACATGAACGGCGTAATGTGACTGAGATGAGGAGACCAGCGTACACCAAATGCTAAGAGCTGAACGTTAGGGTTCTTGTGGTTCAGCCGGCGTTTAAGAGCTCGCATGGCATCCTTCGCTGACACAGATTTGGAACGAATTTGATCACATATTTCTAGGTTGAGTGCTATATCCTCAGAACCAACTGGCAATAGTTCCGATGTCGCTCTATCTGGCTTGCTTGTTAATTCTGGTTTGATGATAATAGTCAAACTAAATGAACTTACCGATGGCATCGTCTACCTGGGACGTACCCCATATCCACGCTCCTAGGCCAGACATTAGTAAATGCGAAAGAAATAAAAGAACCCTTCGTTATGTTGTGGTTGAATTGAAGACTTTCGGACTGTCTTTCTGCTGACGCTGCTTGCTGACTAAGCAGGGTCAGCTTTTCATGATTCGAAATTGTCATAAAGTAGTGTATCTAATGTTCACATAATGAAAAGGCTCAAAATCTTATAAATACCCTTCTCTCAGACATCAACTCCAGTCTCAGAGCCTTCGCTTGCTTCATGTCGAAAGGATATTCCACGTCCTCTAAAATGGCACCCAGCAGTTCAAGGGGAACTTTCCTTAACGCAGGTTTGTGCTTCAAAACACTCCGAGTAGATTCGTTCTCAGAGTCGGTAGCCATGATAGCTTCCCACCACCACTCTTGCTGCTGGCATGGGACAAATGCAGTGCTCGTAATCTTAATATTTGGATCAACGAGGAATAGTGCAACGATTTTTCGGTGTCCCGGTTTCGAAGGATCCGCAAGCTTGAAAGGATCCACACGGTGCTGTAGGATATTGGGGAAAGTGAGAAGGCGGCCTTCACGTGTCTCAACTTTCCCAACGTTCTGTATTGGCTCCCTCTGCGTGCAGCCAAACACATCAAATGGCCAGTCATGGTCCGACTGTTCGTAGATTATTTGTCTGTCCACATCGAAGGTCCGACACTGCTGCCTGAATTCGTTCTGCAAACGTTTTTCGGACGCCAATCGTGCTGGCAGAGTATAATTACGAACCATTTGCCCTTCCACGTTAACAGCATATTAGCCAATTTAGCTATGACTTGCAACCCCCGATCGTCATACTTTTCCTTCAAATCGAAGGGATAAAATTGCAGAAGAGGTCGAAATTACCCTCTGGTTCGGGGTAAACGAGACGCCGGATCCCTGATCCATTGTTCATCACGAACATAGTAATCCTCGTCATCTTCATCATGTCCTTGTTGAGGGTACCTTGATTTCGACCAATATCTTGGATCAGGATCATACTTCACTTCGTCGTAGGCGATTCGCCGCTCTCGAACGAAATCCTCCGCAGCTAAAGGAGACAAAGTTTCATTCCAAAGAGGAATGGATGCATCAATGAGTTTTTCGATTAGTTGGTAGAGTCGTTTCTCTTTCATGGGAAGCCAGTTGTTAATATAACTTGTGACCCTGCCGAGAAGCATACGTTAGCGAAACCGTTTCGTCCCATCCTCTAGGTCAACTTGCTTGGCTCTATCTCCAGAGATGTCGACCTCACATGGCAACCACTGAAACTTTTTACTAAAAGCTGGTTCATCATTTGCACTGAACTTTTTTGAGAAGATCTTTATGATTTCTCCTTCGCCACAGCGTTCGATGCAGTCTTCAAGTGTAGTCCCACCGTTAGAAAGAATTCTTGTATGACCATAGACAAGCGGGTAAAGGGAAGGATGGACAAGATCCAAAACTTTCTTGTTGGATCCTGGATGCCAGTCTCTGGACGATTCTGGAATTGTTGCTTGGGATTTCTCGACCGCTTCTTGCAATGCTCGTTTCAGTTCTGACGAGACGGCACTATCCGATTTTACCACGTCTTCCGTTGAAAACAAATACAGGAGGGCTTTCAGCAGAAGTAAGCCAAAACGAAGCCGTGTGGCGAAGCTCGTCAATGCACCAGTCGGCCATCTTAGGGGTAAAGTTGAGTTCAGCATCTGCACACACCTCATCCTTCCACTTCTGTGCGATCTCTTCATTGTCGACCTGGATGTTTTTCCATGTTATGCTTCACAGGATGAAATCAACGAATATTATTAAGCATGTACCTTGATCTGCCAGTCAGGCTTGTCCTTGACGCTATTCATGAATTATAATATGCCAAGCTCACGAGGAGTAAGCAAATCTAGCCTATAAAAATGAATGGATATCAGTACATTCAGTTTACGCACAGAAAACCAGATTAAGACGAACGCCCATTCCGGGTGGATTGGCAGGTGGAATTGCTGGGTGTGTTCGTGAGTCATCTGCACTGCAGCTTAGGGCGTTCGGCAACAACCTATCGACAAGATCTCTCTGAACGATGCGATACAATTTAGATGTAATAGCCTTATACGGTCAACTCCCAGGCGCCCCCTGGGAATAACATACCACATAAGAGCATTTTCTAGAAAAATATAATACAAAAAGGGAAATATTAGATTTCTATTTATGCAGACATGTATAAATATTTCTCAACCCAAGAAAAGCAATTTACAATGTCTGTAAATTTTACAGGTTTTTTAGAATAAATTTTTTGAATTGCTACTAATATGCTGTGATATGTTAGTAACAAGTTGGATTAGCACAAAAATAAATGAAAATCATTAATTATCACAGAGGGCTTTCCGGGACTTTCTGTCCTTAAATCAGACCAGCTCTTAGCAAAAGTAGAAGAAAAAATTAAGACTATCAGACTTGACCCCCCCTAACCCCCCCGGGTTCCCTTTCTCCACACTTAGTTTTCCTTGGCTGTGATCGGTGGACCGAGTAGTTACAATAGGTTCTATTAGTACACATACATAAATAGACTGCAACCACCATGATGAGTAACATGTGTGGACAAAGCACCCACCATCAACTGCTCAAGCGTCATTCACAAATGAAGTGCGTGTCACCGTTCAAGCCCCATCTTCAACAGCGCACCCACCACATCGACTTCTTCCCATCTGGAATCAACACCTTCAATGCCTTCCGAGGCTGCGTATTTCTTACGTTGGATGTGAATCAACGTGTTCCTGAAATGCTTCGTAATCATGTCGGGAGTCTGCACACCCTCGATGAGGCCTGGTGGCGCCCGCTGAGAAGGGTGAACTTCGGGTGAAGAAATGTTGTCGATGTTAGACGTAATGAGCTCGACAAGGTTATTTACAAATTTGGGCGCAATCTGGCGTTCAAACATATGACGGCAGCCTCATGATACACAAAAGGAAAACTCACTGTAGAAACACCATGGTCGAGGTAGTACAGATACTGATCCAAGGCGTCGCAATACAATTGTACTGTCACGATCTCCTCTATAGCCGAATTGGCGATACGTAGTGATTTTTGCAAACACTCCAGTACGCGTTTGCTATCTTGATGCGGATACTAGGGACTACACTGTCAGCTATTACTTCCAAGAAAGTGGGTTAAAACTTACAGCCTTTTCACTCACCTCCTCTTCATCCTTCAATAGCTGTCCTTGCTTATTCACAACACTAGGTTTCACTTGTTCATCATCCGCGCCATCCAACTCGGCCTCATCCTCCTTTGTGACAGAAGGCGGAAGTTGCGACTCCTGCCACCACAGATGACTCGCTAATCCGACCGCTGTAGCCTGGTGACTCTTTTTCAGGAGCTTAGCACCATGCAATGCAGCCTTGGTGATTAGTGTATCAAAGTTATCAACATTAAACACCTTTGCACCAGCCAAGGTGCCGATAATAAGGGTTATAGCTTGTAACTGCGCCCGAGACTCTGAGATGGAGTCTTCGTAAACACTGAACGCTTGGACGTAGAAGTCGTAAGCGAGGTCTTCGAAACCGCATTCGTCTGCGATCTGCGCGGAGAGGAGGAAGAGGCGAAGAGCGATGTTGGGAGCTTCGACAGTCGTGGCAAGGATAGAAGTTAATTGACGAACAAATTTGAGGATAGCTGAGACTTTGGACTGCCATTCGGATTCCTATGCAACCAAAATCAGACACAACACGGTATCCAAACAATACAAATTGTATACCACATGTTCACGGTTCTTATACCGTCTACAAAGTTTTATTGAAGAGGTAATGAGTGCAGGGAAAGTGAATCGCATTCGTTCGCCTCCAAGGTCGAAATGCTTTCTTGCAATTTGCAACAGCTTTGCATGGTATCATAAATGACTGGGAATAAAAACTGCAAAAGTAGAAGACATACCTCAAATTGTACATCCAACGACTCCGCACGGAACAAATGCACCATCCTTGCCACCCACCCTTGTTCCTCCGCAATTTCCTCTCTTTCCACGAAATGTGGAGGCTGCCTTCTGACACTACCACTCGCGTTGTTTACATTGGGTGCTTGACCATTCGCTCCGGTTCCTGAGCTTCCTCGAGGACCTGAGTCTGTCTGATCCTTGATCAAAACATGACATAATTCCAGCACGCCGTCAACATCCTCTGGTGACTCGATGATCGTCTCGTTCTTGAGCACTGAAGAGACGATTGAATGTGCGATTGAACGACGCGTTGAAAAGAGCTGTTTTGTTAACAGAGGAACATAGTTGGGTATAGCAAGAAGTGTTAACACAGATTGGTAAGAATTAATAGGAGCAACCAGGAGTGCAGCGAGATTGGAGGTTGTTTGTTGTGCATGGAGGTCTGGGCTAGAAAAATCTCTGAAGTTAATTATTGGAAAGTGGTGAAAAAATTGATAATTTTCCACCTGTCAGAATAGCCCTTAATCTTTTCGGCAGCAAAGCCAAGAATTTGATCGACATATTCCAGACGGTCTGGATAACAACTTAGTGATAGGTTCGTAAGAGACACAAGGAGCGCGGTGACATCTTGTATCGATAGGTCAGGCCGGGCCTGTTATTTGAACACTTTATAAGAAAAATCGGTTCCCTTACGAACTGGAAGGAGCAAACCTTGATAAGTTCAACGACTTGCTTCCAAAACACCTCAAACAACTGTACATTTTCGGGAACCCCTCTAAACTTCTTAACCGGCCCATGCTCCTTCTCCTTCCCCTTCGATTCGACTGATTCCTCAACCACAGTCTCACTCGTAGGTGACTCTGGGACATGAGCCGTCTCCGACTCACCCAGCGAAACCACCGATGCCTCATTGACTGGAGATTGTGGGGTGCCCCATGCGTCCACTTCTGATGTGATACTAGGTGAAGTCGGAGGGGACGAGGTAGAGCGGTGAATCCCATTTTCTCTGGCTTTGGCCTTCTGCGTTTTCACTTTTTCTGCGAGACGTCGTGCGGCGGCTTCTTCTTGTCGTTTGGTCTCTTCTGGGTCTTCGCTCTCGGCTTCTCGGGCTGCATAGGCGGCAAGGCGGTCAATGAGGGCAATAACAATCTGCTTGATGTTAACTTTAGGATGGAGGCGAGCCGTGGCAGACAGGAAAGGTCCAAGCGTATGTAAATGAAATTCGTCAGTGAAGACCTGTGAGATAAGATTAGAAAATGGAAAGCTAAAGAAGGACGAATCGTACCTGAATAACCACTTCCATCAAATACTCCTGGGCGATGACGTCCTTGCAGTTAACAACTTGCTCTAAAATACTAGGTAGGATCGTCTTCTGGTAAATCTCCAAATCAACTCCGTCCAGTTGGCTAAGCCTGACAAGGTTGGTGCCGACGAGAATGCGAAGTTCGCGACGTTCCATCTCACGCTTTTCGCGGTCTCTCGAATGACCTTGATGCTGGAGGCGTACCCAAAGCTTGTTCATCTCAATGAAGTTGGTGAGGACAAAAGTAATCGAATCTTGCAAATTTCCGGCAGGGCTATACAGCAAATCTTGAACAAAAGGATGAGGGATGGAACGGAATGAACTATACCCTGATTCAACATGAACAGGTAAATGATCCCTTGTCTGTCCACTGAGATAGTGTCTCAAGAATAGACCGCGAATAGGATTTAAAACACCCCTCGACATTTCCATCATATCTTTCATGACCTCCTTCACTGGGGCATCAGGAATTGACATGTACACCGAACCGACGGTAATCATAAGATACAAACGAGGAACAATATTGCCGGCATATTGTACCAACTCGTAGAGGTCAGCTAAGTGATGCCGGGACTGGGTGTGCGCTTCATAAAGATAGTTGGTGAGATGTCTCAATGCGTCAAATACAGCCATATCTGTAGAAATATTAGGCAAACGAAACGCAGGAAGAATCAAAGTACACACAAAGTTCATAATACTGTTTCGGCGACAACGACGACGTGCGAAGTTCCGCAAGCATCAAACTAGCACTCTTTAAAGCATCCATAAGTTGATCCAACTCCTGAATTTTTTTCAATTCCGGGAATTGTTAAATAGTCAAAAATAATATAAAGACTTACAAGGTGTCGTTTCATTTGTTGGACCTGGATTTTGACCGTGTTAAGGGCCTCGCTGAGAAGCTTGCCCTCCTCCGGAGCTGGTAGAGACATGATTGTCGCCAACGGCTGCCTTCAAGAAAAGTAAAGATATATAATTGCTGTCAGTGCTTCCGTTGCTTGCGCACCCATGAACGGTCTGTTTGGCTACGCTTGTCTTCCACATCACTCCTTCGCTTTGTCAGCGCGAATCATTCAAGCTTTTGAATTTTGTTTCTGCAAGACCTTCAATATGGTAGATTTCTGTGACCGCCCATTCTGGCCACAAATATTGACGGTTGATCATATCGATCACAGGCTTGCAATTTGGAGATTTGGTTGTTTGCAAATTCTAACTACGTGCAGTGTCCTAAGACTTCAAAAAATATTCTCCCCATGCATTGGGCCAAAATAAGTGAAAAAAAGAATTTGAAGAGAAGATTTTACACGTCCCAGGGCGTTTTCCAATGTCAGTAGGTATTAGTACAGTATGGACTTTAACCTTCCGACGTGGATGTTAATGAACCCAATGGGCAGTCAGATACTTCATCGTTGTTAAGGCTGCTCACTGAAATTCAGTGAAATTCGTTCACATCACTATTTCGGTGCAAATTTGCGCAGATTCGCACCTGAATTAGGACCACTGTGGCAACCGTACCAACACTAACAACAATTCAATACAAGTCAGATAGCTCTCTGCCAGTCTTATTGTGTGTGGACTGTAGACATCAAATGGAACTCTTACTCTGCATACTAGGCAACTTGGATAATATGGATTGTCGTGTTCCTGACTATAAGTAAAGTGAACCCGGATCCCATTTCCGAAACGATCCTGGGCCAAAGACCATGAAATAGTGAAATAGGCAACATTGTGCAAGCTCTTCACAATAGAAAAAGGTGACATTTTGCCACTCGTGGCAATATTCCATATTTACTCATGTACCTCTCTTTTTGTCTTGACCCATCAAAATGTTTCGGTCTTAGTGCATGCGCGACTTCCCTTCTGTGTAGACGGATCCCCTTTTTTGTTACTGCCACTCTTTCAGTTCTTTACGTTACCCAGAATAGCTTCAGAGCCGAAAACCATAGTGCTCACGTCTTTTAAGCTTGCTCATGGTTCCGGCATACCTTCCCTTATTGTCTACGTCTGACTCGGGTCACTGATTTCCTTCACGACGCGCTAAAGAATAGGCACAATAGGGATCAACCCATCCTCAAGCGTATAAAGTCTACGCTTTGCGGTTCTCATTCCTCCAGCCTCAGTCAGTCATTGAAGCTTTTTAAGTCGCCTCATAAGCACAACCTTTCATTCAAATTATCATGGACGCTTTCACCACTGTTCTCACCGTCCCCGACAATGTTGACGTTCCCTCTGACGAGGAAACCAACGGCAGAGGCAACTATTGCTATTGCGTGATCGCCTGAGGATGCCTCTCGCGCTGAAGTTTTTTTTTTACCTTATCTTGAACAGTAAGTTTCTACTCTGAATCGCAATCGTATTACCACTAAAGACCTTGTTTAGTCATCCGCATTGTATATTTGGCTTGTTTGCAAGGCTTTGAACCACATTTTCGCCAACCCTCTTCTTATTCTTGATTTATTTCACGTTTCGTATTTTGGGTGTCACATAAATTAACACTCGGTGACAATTTGAAATTTCCACCGATTCTTTCGTCAATACTTCGTTCTTTTCCTTGTATTATTGGCGTATTGCTGGGGGGGATTATCATACATCAGCTTCAGGCAACTAATGCATGTCGTAATTTAAGCTATGAATGTATTGGAAAACTCCAAGTTTAGGTCACGTGGTCCAATTTAGGCCGGGCCGTGTTAATACAGCCAAATACCACGACACAAATGATCATGACGTTTGCCACGTCCTTCATCCAGCTACCCGACTCTTCCTGAGCTTTCATTGAGAATGGCAGCAGCACGCGCAGAAGCACGTCGAAAAGCTATACTTTCCAGAGGAACGGACAGGCTTGCGAAACTCACCACTTCGGCGCGTGGTGAAGATGGAGGTGGCCACCTGCATGACGGTGTGTGAAATAGTAATTTAACAAGAATCACTATAAAAGTTTCTGAGCTGCAGTAATACCGCAGATCCACCTCTCCCAAATATTTCGACCTCTTCAGCCCCAAGTTTTATAGGTGAAGAAACTAATATGCCTACACCAGCAAGCCGGAGTCGTGGACCATCATCGTCTGCGCGCGAGGTCTCAGGTCGGACAGCGACCAGCACAGCTGCGTCGTCAACTGCTGATGCTGCCAGCTTCTTTGAGGCTCTCTCGAACTCGAGCACGGCGACAAGTCCACCTCACAATCCATCCGCATGGCTACCTGAACAACACCAGCAGTTTATGCAAGCTCTCTTGCATGCGTCAGCAGGCGGCAATGTCTCTCTACCTGGTCTCTCTTCGCCCATTGGCGATTCCACTGGGCCTATAGACCCTTCTGCTCCCCAGATAGACAACCCATTCGCGGCGCTGATGGGCCTCTCTGGCGCCGGAATGGGAGGCACGCTCCCTCCTGGTCTACGCCCGTTTCCTGTTGAGGAACCAAAACCGAAGACGACACTACAAAGAGTACTTCCGCTACTACATCTTATTGCCGTTTGGTGTCTGCTAGCTTACTTCTTGTTCTGGGCCGAGCCGAAATCGTATGCAGAGGCAAGTCCGACTGTCTTGAGTGGCGAGGGCTTGTGGAAGAGGTGGGCTGAATTGGGTCGAAGCGATGTGTTGAAGAGGGGTTTGACGACCTATAGATTGCAGATTGTGGTATGTTCAGTTGGTAGCCTTCTGCGCTAGAGTTGACATCACATATCTCAGCCCTTCTTTTGGGCCTTTACGACCCTCGAAATCATCCTACATTCCCTCCGTATATTCGCAGGTTTTGTAAGCTATTCTCCGTTTGTTGTTTTATCCGCACACCACTAACTTATTTCCCAGAATGCAGTTCAACCACCTTCCCTAATCGCACTCGCACTTCCTCATCTTCCACCACCCATACCATCAGTCATCGTTTATTCGCTCAAATACATGCAAATGGGTTCATTGTTTTTGGATGACCTGTCGGGTGTTATTGTCGGCCTTGGGTTTATCACTTATTTCTCTGGCTGGTTGGTGGGGTCTTCATGATTCCGCGCCTGGACATGACTGTGTAACACTTAGCTGCACTCCTACTTATCTGATTGCATGTGTTTTTTATTTTATATCATGTAATTTGCAACCCCCACTTGTACTTCCAAAAAGTTGCAGTATTAACTAAGTATTATGTATTGGAATGCGATGCAGTAACGGGGTGTTGTGTACCGCTTCAGCTTGAGGGTGTTGCTGATGATAATGGTGGTGGTATTGAGGTTGAGCCTTGCTCCCCGATGACCTGTTCCACCTTCGCCTCTTCTATTTTAAGCTCCCCCTCTCCGTTATTTTGTTGCCCCGTCTTGCCCTCCGTCTTCTCCCTCTGTGCCCTATGAGGATTCGCCTTCAAATATTCCTTCAAATTCGGCAGCTTTTCATTTTTCTCCCCTCCTTTCATTGTCATCGCTCTCGCCGCTTTTTCGTGAATTTCTTCTCCAGGAAGGATAGGCATACCCGTTCGCTTCGCTTCGGCTACATGTACTTTCCAGGGGTCTCCACCTGCAACGGACATGAGCTCTTTGAGAATGGTTGCTGACCACTTTTGGTGCATGTCAAGCGTTTGATGACGGCCGTCGTCTGTGCGATGGTTGGAAAAAAAAAAGAAGGAATTAAAATGAGGAGTTGCAGTACCATTGTTTTTTGCAAGGACAAACGCACCAAACTTCAATTCGAGCTCAGGACGCCAATGCTCATTCTTCTCTTTCCTCCATTTTACCACTTTAATTTCCAGATCTGGGTTGGCATATCGTATCCGTGGAAGGTCTTCTTGAATGAAATGTCTGAAAGTGTTGCGTGTTAGTTATTGCTATCCTCGGAATGAATAGAATTTTTGAAAGAAAGGCTTCATGGTCAACACGAAGAAACAAAGCTTGCTCCCCATCCCTTCCCTGGAAAACATGCAAAAAGAGAAATATTTTCTCAGTAAAAAAGTCCACACCTTGCGCCCCAGTGGTCGTTTTGATGTGCAACCGTCAAACGGAGAGTTTTCACGTTTTTAACTAAAGTCAGCTTTGGAGGTTTATTGAGGTGGTCGAGGAGCTTGGTGAGTTTAAGAATACCCCCTGGCAAAGACTGGGCTTTCGTCGTGGCCATGCGTTCAAGAGTTCAACTTAATTCCTTGTCGATTTCTATTATTTGGCACTATTGCTTTACGGCCCGATTTTGCTTAGTATACACGTTTATTAGTGGAGGAAAGCTCTCGCAATGTCAGTTTGAAATCTTCCTATGTAATCTAGTAATTCTCGATCAGGCAGTGCTGAATATTCATATGCCTGAGTTAGCTGTGTTCGAAGCTAGTATGGGAACAATCAATAATGGTCAGATCAAGGAGGGAAAAAAATCAAGGTTACCCGTAAAAGTGCTTTCCTTCGAACGGCAATATTGTGACTCTGGCTTGATTCCTCGTTGCGGGCATGTAAGGAAGCAAGTTTCTCGGCTACTCTCTTCGCCTCAGTCAAAACGTCAGCTGGCAGATCGGCTAACCGGGCTAGTTCAATTCCTGGGAAGGAAAGCTGAGCAAAATGCAAACATCATTCAAAAGGACATTCAACCATAATGAGTGGAATCTTCGCAAGTACCGTCCAAGATCCTATAAGCAGTCACTGCTATTCCAAGGGTTAAAGAGTACTTAACCACGCACTTGTACTGAAAAGTCATCCCAAAATCGACGGCAGAACAAGATCTCTGATGCATAAATGTGTTCGGTGATCAGGGATCCAGACAGAAGTTTGGTGCAGTACCTGAACAGACAAGTGTAGGCTATTGGGCGAATTGATTTTTTTTGGATGTACATGAAGAGTTAAAAACTTACTTTACAACTGCTGGTTGCCGAGAAAGTGTCTTCGTCAGTTCAGGAAAGTGCCTGGGATAATGAAATAAGGCATGATCAGAAATTAACAGGCAGAGTGCTATAAAATACGTGGCGAAGAAAACGAATGGCTATAAACGTGTTAGCATACGAAAAGCTATCACATTGAATTAAGTCTCTCAAGCCATACTTTAAGTGCAATTAGGCTCTCCGCTATCGCATGAGAAATTCCAACACCCTCATGAGGCGACGTCCCTCTTCCGAGTTCATCGATCAGAACCAATGACTGCGGAGACGTGAGTCCTAAACCGAAACATATCAACCAAAAAGAGCCAAACGTTGATACACGGTCACACACCAAGAATCATCGCAGTCGAAGCCATCTCACTGGCAAAAGTACTCAAACTCCTTTCCAAATCATCGTCATTTGATAGGCGTGTAAGTAGTGCGTCATGTATCCTGACACAAGTTCATTTAAACGCCAGAAGTATGAGACAAAACAGCAGAACGAAAAATGTACCTGAAACTGGCATATTCCGCTGGTACAAAACAACCACACATAGCCATTATAGCCAGCAGTCCCACTTGGCGCAAATAGGTACTTTTCCCTATGCGGGCTGGAAAAGGGTTGAAGCAAATGGAATTGAAGAAATTACCTGACATGCTAGAGTGAGGTTTAATGATGATTTATGGAAAAGTGTGCTAAACCTACTTAGGACCTTGAATAATCTGAAAACGTGAAGAGTCATCGCAATACACGTCATTGGGAACAAGGGTCCCAGCAGATGAAAGAATCTCCAGGATCGGGTGTCGACCCGACTTGATGGCCAGCGTACCAGTGAATTCGGGTCGAACTAAATGCTAATGAATGAATACCCATTGCACCAACGTACTGGAAGGAGATTGAACCATAATTGCGTACTATGCGCATTTAGAACAACAGTAAAAGTCAGGGTAATAAACATACTGATGGATACATGTGCGAAAGACCAAAGCATGTCTACTAGTGCGACCTGCAGAATCCAAGGTTATTAATGCAACCAGAATCAAAATTTAGACAAACAGCTTCAGAAGCTTTGTATAAGGCGCCAAAATTGCAGACAATCTGTGCAACAAGGTCTTGAATAATTCTGTTGGATTCAGGACGAGTTTCTCGTGGAAATGGGAACAACGAACTTGTCACTAGAGAGCAAGGTCTCATCAAGTGCATCCTGCATTCGGGCATTCAACTTTTTCTGAGGTAAAGAGTAAACGCCAAGGTGAAAATGTACCGGGCGAAGTAATACAAACCAATTCCATGCTTGAGAAGATCCATCGACCTTTTTTCAGCTCGACGTTTACAAAGCCTTCTGGCAACTCCCCTTCAAGCTCGGTTTTTTTCAATGCAAACACAAAGCCAGTGTTCTGATATACGAGAGTCAAGGGTAGACCGTGCTTCTCAGAAAGGACACGGTTCAGTTGATAGATATCCGCAACATTCTCTTTGTAAGTCTCGCGGGCCACATCAAGCAACCGATTGCAATTAGCCTTCACAGCGAATACGCGGGCATTGATTGCTCCTAGTCCTCCCTAATGGTTCTAGAGTCATTTGCTGACCCGAATGAATCTAAAATATACGAATCACCTTGAAAGGGGCAGTCTCCTCATTCAGATGCGCGGAAACCAAGTCATTGATCATATCTATTCGCTCGTCGCACAACATCTGACAAAAGTTAAGTGACTACTCCAAAAGTGGGAAAGAAAATACCCACGTCGTATACGATCTGCAAAAGCTGCGAACGACTTCCTTCAAGTGCTGTTCTGAGAAGCGGCAGATTCTTCACAACATTGCGTAAATGCAGCATCTGAAGGATGCGTTGAGAAGCTGGTTTAGCGGATGTCGTCACTTTCGTCTCAGAGGAAGCCAGCTGATCCAGAATCGAATTGTAGGATAATTTTTCTGACTCCAAAGCCTTACTTACTGCAACAATCAGTTTATCAAGGTCCATCTTGATCAAAGACTTTAAAGCATCTCGAACATAGATGAATTTGTCTTCTGCATTAATAAGCTCTAGAATGGACCGTAAGTTTGTAAACCTATTAGACCGTTGAGGCGCAGGTTCACCTTCTACTACGTCCAGTCTGGCGTCAATTGAGCTTTGCACTGTCCCTAGTGTCAGCAAGAGAAAGAAAGAAAAACATAAAAAAGGTACGAACGGGTGATAGGGGAAAGAATATTGGCGCGCAAGAGTCGTGATGCCATTGGAGTAAACGTATGATTCATTACTCTGACGGCAAGGTTAATTGGAAAGAACTGTTTAAAATAGAAAAGTGTACAGACCCAAAAAGTGAGTGAGTTGACCTCTTATGAGCCATATTTCCGACGAGTTCAAGGTTACGAGCGCTATCTGGGTCGACCATCATGGTGCCGTCCACAGCAACACATTTTATCCGGAGAGACCCGGCGGAAAAACGGGTGTTCAAGCGGGCCTCTACATATTTGAACAGTGCACACGCCGCTGATAAACAGTAATACCTTCCAAATGGTGTTAAAATACCACTGTTAAATTTGTGGACACAGAATGGAGCGCATATACTTACTTATTGGATACCGCCAGTATCGTAGCTGCACGTTCGTCAGTTTCAACACAAAGCTGTATAATGAACTCCAGTCCTATGCGCGATCATTGCGAGTACTTAGATGATGGAGAAAGGAACTCACCACCAGAATCATTCCAGTAACGACGACCTACAGGTTCGATTTGGACATCAGGAAACTCCTCACGGATGTACTCCACTAAGTGCGAAGTCGACGCGGATCGTTTTCCGGCTGGTGCCAACGCAGCATCTGAAGCGGACAGGAAGGTATCCGGTATCAATACAAGGCAAGGGTTATGAAGATGCATTTGATGTAACGATTTGACGTATGTTTGGCAATCAGCGACCTAGATAACATAATCAGGCTGCGCGTAACGTCGCTGAAGTCGTGTCTGACCTGTACCAACATTACTTGACCAGTTTCACGGTCCAGGGCAGCAATCCCCACTTCTCGAGACACACCACGACCTTCAAGAATGGCTACTACATATGACCCTTCATGACGGGTGGAGGCAGCGGTTTGGGGACGAGCTGTAGTTGGGCGAGATTGACCAGTCCACGGACGGCTTTGACCACTGAGCGAGTACGACGCTGATTGTCGCGTCCATGGTTGACTGCTAATTTGTCTGGAAGACATGACTGCAGTTTTGAAAAGGAAGTGCTAAGATTGTTTGGCCAACAAAGGAGCGGCGCATCAATTCCAGACCCGAAAAGGAAAGTGTGGCGCACAAAAGCAAATGATTATTAAACAATTATCATGAACTATTAGTATATAACATTCGGACTTGGAAAAGGTGAGCTCACAAGACAGCAAGAAAAGAAAATAGCGTACAAGGTATAAACTAATTTGTCTCCATCTGATCGAGCTCACTCGAATCACCAGCTAAGTCACTTGGAGCCTCAGCAGTATCTCCACGACCCAAATACGACCCTATCGACGGGTTCCATATATATTCGTGCTTCAACAATTGAGTGAGCACTTTATACGCATGACTATTGGCATATGGCACTCCTGTTCGAGGATCCAAGTAATGCGCTTGGCGACCTGTGACAGGACACATCTGCCTTGGTCGTGCTGTCGTTGCGTGATCACTGCAGTCAGCAAAAAGTGAAACAAGGTAGGTTTCCAAACTTACATAGGGGCCGGTTCTTGCCAACATATACTTTCAGATCATCCCATTTCACACGATCACCGAACAATGCCTGCATGCTCTCAACCCATGCTGGTTTTGGTGTATCTTTTTGTTGGGCTAGCTCGTGAATAACATAGTTCTTCGTGATAGTCTCCAATTTATACTCGGGTCCTGGTGCTACTGAAGTTGATGGCTGTTGAACAAGCGGTGATGGTTGACCTGTTACTGTCTGCGTAGATGGTGTAGCCGTGGTCGTTGTTGATGAGGATGGGGATTGGGAAATAGTTTGTTGACTAGATGGTGGATGAACGACAAACGCGGTAGATGCTGGTGCTCCGGTGCTTGATGCCGAAGCGGCATAATACGACTGCTGTTGTCCGGGTTGCGGAGGCCATACTGGAAATGGAGATTGCTGATAAGGCGAATACTGAGAAAGGGTCATGCCTGGCATGGACCCATGAGACAGTGTTGAAGCTATACTTGTTTTCACGAGTGAACCGGAAGAGTATGTATAAGTTGTTGGTGTGAATAAAGTGCCAGGTGGCCCGTACGCGCTGCGGTATGCTACGTGATTCGGATTAGCAACCGGAGGTGCAATTTCTGGCGCAGGAACAACAGTCTTCAAATCTTCCAACCGACTAACCCAACGCAACTTCGATCCTTTAATGGTAGTCCGTACAACGCGTGCGCGCTTGCGTTTCTCTTCCTCATTCTTGAGATAATCTCTATGTTCCCTGATGTTCCCTTCCTCAGTATCAAGCGCCATCGCAATCAGTTCGCTCTGAGTGTATATTTTTGTTTCCGCCTTAGTCTTCTTAGGTTGAGCTGCCTGAGATGAAAGAATCAGTCTTGTACTTTCCCGTTAGTTGAGTGGACAAAACTCACCCTTTTCTGTTCCGATTCCTTAAGCCGAGTTACAGTGGCAGATGTGTTAAGAACTGTGTGCATTCGTTTACTTGTACGCGTTTTCGAAAATCCTCCTAACTCGAACGCCTCACGGTTCACTCTAGGCTTTATTTTTGGCCTGAGAACGGGAGGGGGTACTTGAATATCAGCATTGAAAGTCGCTTTATGTTTCTCATGAGCAGCCGCAGTTGCTTTTTCCAGTCGGCTCCGAGCTATCTGTCGTCAGTTCAGTACGTGGTTGTGGATAAATAGGATGAAACCCAACTTTTTTCAGCCTCCTGTCCTCATGCATGACTTCCATATCCCCTCCTTCATCTACCTGTCTTTCAGCCTCTTCATCCGTGCTTTCAAAATCAGATTCGAATACGTCTTGCTCGTCTTAAGAAGCGAGATGGTGAATGCATGAGTATCTGAAAACCATATACATTTGATCACCAACCAATCGCATTTACAAACTCAACATCTTCATCCAAATCCTTTACATTATCGTCCAGGGTCACCTCGGCCATGACAACTGACATGCTAGTTCATAAAATGAGGATCTCGGTAATAACACCAGCGCAGAAAACTATACCGGTTTCCTGCTGTACTTCTCCTCGACCGACGAGTCGCCAACATCTCTGTTGAATCCTCCATGTTACTGTCGTCCATTAAAATTCAAGACTAACGTGGTTCGGAAATATCCGATGGCGTTGTTACATAACGTGACTAACAGCATTATTTGACTTTTCGACGTCATTCAAAACATGGTGCACTATCAGTGTCACTCTCCAGCGGTTTGGTTAAGCACACCGAGCCCAGAATGACACTTCAGTGTATAGACAAAAGCCACCGCCGAGCCCTATTATATCTTCCGTGATTACCCACATCCCTGACAGATTTTAATTTCTGGACTCGGAGGTACATTACGCTACTTCTTTGTCAAGAACCGTTTTTGATCCTTGCAAGGGTACTTGACATCGCTCAATCACAGGGGAACTGCTCGAGCCCGTTGCTGATTCCTGTTGAATGAACATTCAACGTTCAACGCAGAGACGTCCAGGTGGGTAAGTTCTTCCGCAAGTTACCAAACCACGCCTTGGCGAGCTCGAGTTTGAGCTATTCAACGACTATGGAAGCGAATGGTTCAGGATATGCCGAGAAACGGGAAGAATTATACATACCGGTTGAAGTGTTCCAACCTTCAACTCATTTTCTCCACAAACATGACAACTCTGCTTATTAGAACACTGATTGTATCCATAAAATATAAGACTCGGGCCACTCGCCATGCGTGTTCAAAGTCTGGCGCTGACAGGTGAGCTATTTGACGAAGTTTGAACTCAACAATCATGATCCGAGTTCCTCAACTCCCGCTATACCATTTCCACGACTAACTCGGTGTGACCATAAACGCCCCTATCCTGTGTGCACCTAGGAAATTAGCGTCATTGATCCAATCACGTCTCAATGTGGTACGAATTGGACAAACCTGGAAAATTCCCAGTTCTAGCTTAAATTTATTTCTCCTTTTGATTCGTAGTAATGTGATAGACGCCTGAAGCGCCCTTGTGCTCGGCCTTGATGTCGGACGTTGGATGATAATACAACATACATTGGTACAATTTCAATACAATTTTTTACTGGCGACATTTTACGAAGCAGAACTCGTTTTGCGATGATTTAGGACCTGGCGTCATCCAAATTGTTGAGGTAGCGTACAGTTTTATCTGTCGACCATTTCCCTCCACTGTACGCGAATTCGTTAGTAAGCGTTTGAACTGGGCCAAAGTTTCCTTTTCCATCGTTGTACGAGACGTAGACAGCGTTCTCTCCAAATCCGATGATGTCCGCGCGTCCGTCTCCTGTCAGATCGACCACGAACCTTGGGTGTTTGTCTACCTGCCATCCTTGCGCAACACAGAAGTTGTTGAGGACGGATTTGGTCTGCTGGAAGGTTCCATTGCCGTTGTTGAGTGCAACATAAACATTTTGCTCTCCAAATCCAATGACATCGCCGGCCTTGTTGCCTGTAAGGTCTACAACGAATCGAGGGTGTTTGTTGACTAGCCATCCCTGTGCAGTTCCGAAGTTATCTACGACTTTGTTGACCGGGCCAAATGTGCCGTTGCCATTGTTCAAGGAAACATAGACTCCGGCGCCACCGCAGCCAAGAACGTCGGCTTTGCCATCTCCCGTCAAGTCGACAACGAAGCGGGGATGAGAGTTAATCTGCCAGCCTCCTGCACCAACACAGAAGTTGTCGATAACGGATTGCACCTTGGCGAAAGTTCCGTCGCCATTGCTACGACCAAGAAAGACATGTTGCTCGCCGAAGCCAAGGATATCAAGGCGGTTGTTGCCAGCAACGTTGGCTAAGAAACGAAGGTGACGGTCAAGACGCCAACCTTGGTTCCAACCGAAGTCCTGCAATGCGAGGTACGAAGCGCTGAAGTTGAGATTGCCGTTGTTCCTGGAGCTCACGACGCCATTGGTCCCAAAACCGACGATATCTGCTCGGCCAACGTTTCTGGTGTCGGCTAAGAAGCGAATGTGTTGATCGACACGCCATCCACCATTGTTATAGGAAAAGTCGTTGAGTACCGATTTCGGGGGGTTTGTGAAGGTGTTGTCTCCGTTGTTTGCGGAGATCCAGACACTGTTTTCACCGAATCCAATGATGTCGCTCCTCTTGTCGCCAGTCACGTCTGCGAGGAGACGAACGTGCCTGTCGATGCGCCAACCGCCTGCATTGTACCCGAAGTTATTGATTACGTTTTCGGCCTTGACATTGAAACCATTGCGCAAAATCACTACGCCATCCTGACCAAAGCCAACGATGTCGGCTAGGCCGACCCTAGCGGTGGGAACTATATATGGAATTACGAGTGAGTAATTAAAATTCACGACGGAACTTGAAATTGTCCGTACCAGGCAGGGCTTGGCTGATTACTCTGTCAGTCATTTTGAGTGGGTCGTTTTCAAACTTGCTTGAGTTCCTTGCTTGATACTCTGGGTTTTTATAGTGTTCAAGTCGGACAAATGAGGCGATTCAGCACTACAGCAGTGACAGTAAATTGGTCTTCCTGTTTAGGTGAAATGAGGGTGTCGTACCTTATTCTCCGAATTCCGCTGACAGAGTACATACGCATGTGAGCAGTCTACATAATTACGCCGCAGCAATAGCTGCAGTTCTTTTCCTTTGAAAGAAAGGATCCAGCCTCGTGCTCCTTCGGAACATACTTCCCCTCAAATATACCTCGACATACTCACATATACCAGGGTTTACTGATGAAGTTTTTAGAACCTTCTTTTCAGGTCCTTTCGAAAAGGACACAGTCTGAGTTCGAAGAGTTCGTGATAGTTTAGATCTAGAAAATTGTATAACGGGATTTTCTTGTTTGAAGTATGGAGACAAACCCGCGAGAATGACATTGAATTTGAAAGCTTCGGACAAGACCGCGAAACAACATATTGAACGTCCGACGAACATTGCCTGGGCCAGTGGCCATGGGGCCATGGACTTTTCTAGGTCAAAGCGAAAATGCAAGATGAAATCTCTCCGTTCATGTGATGATCATACACGTCAGATGACGACTTGTTGCGGTTTGAAGACCGCCCAGTTCTGCTTACAGACTGTCGGAATAGTAGAAATGACAGATAGTTAACGTGTTCTATTGGAATGGACCCTAGAATTCTAACCGTTCAAAAAGATAAAGGTAAGGATCCTTTTTTTGGCCATTGAGTCAGTCAGCAGGTCAGCAGTCAACAGTGCATGGAAAATCGACCATAAGTAAATAATATCGCATTCAAATTGGGGTTTCCATTCCGAGTGGTGCACAACTACGTTGAACCGAAGCATGATATATGACGGATTAGCTCAGTAGACTGGGAGTTTCGAAAAGTTCTGGGCCTTTCGCTCCTTTCAAAGGAACGTCACACCTCTATGGTCCTCTGTGACTCCAGCGACTCCAGGGTTCGTTTCTGCTTGTTGACTTCGTACAGAATGCATACGAACAAGCTCGCTCCGAATGCAGCGAAGATCTAATTCATACCAGTCAGCTGCAGTCGCCAATCAAGGCAAAGAATGTGAACTCACTCCGCTGAGCACTGCTGGACGCCACCAGATGAACTCATCTGTGAGGAGAGCGCCATGAATTGGAGGACCTAATCAGTTAAGAACGTTTAAACGGCCTAGATCAACAAAAACACATGATACTCACCAATCAGGGCACCGAAGGCTATTCAAAGTGTAGTCATTGAGATTTAATAAGACCATAAATAACACACATACCACAGAAAGTGAACGATATGCCCATTCGCGTCCTAGAATATTCGATTCGAGTATGAGAAATTGAATGGATCCAAAACGGGGTGCTCACCCAAGCTCGGACATGTCTTTCGTCAGTACAACAACCAAGGGAGATTGAAGTCCGATGACTTGCAGAAACGTCAGGTAGTTTTGATAAAAGGTATAGAATAACTCACAGACTCCGGTCAGGAGGCCATAAAGTATTGCTATGACCACAACGCTGGCAATAGTACGAAGCCCAATCATGGCGAAAATCAAGGCTGAGCAACCGTAACATGCTGCAACAATCAGATTAATGACTCCAAGTTTGGAGGCTAGAAGGCCAGATCCCACTCGGCCGATGAAACCGCATCCGTTTAAGAGGACGAGCTGGAGGTAGCCCAATGCTTGTTAGGAAAGAAGGTAGGAAACAAATCAGTGGCTTACGGAATAGAACGCAAAATTTCTGTTGATGCCATGGAGTGTCGCATCCAATTCAATATAAAAGATGGGGAAGTAAAAACCGACGGTAAAGAAAAACATTCTGCATCACACACAATGGTCAGCGTTTAAAGAAAATAGTATATGTTAAGAATTGATCTTACCCTAATGATAGAGCTACATACGCTGGCTCCTTCGCGTACCGTTTGAGTGACTGCCACATAGGAGGTGGGTTGGCAGTTCTAACAGAATTTCTCTCCCGGATAAGGCTGCAACCAATTAGCTGACAGACAGTCACCAATCCTGCACTTGCTCGGACAGAGTTTGCGAATCCAAGACGAGTATATAGCAAGTTGTTCAGCATAATAGGATGGATAATCGCTCCGACAGATGACCCAGCTGCGACCAACGTCATAGCCAGTGCACGCTTCTTGACAAAGTATTGCGAAACGACAGAAATGCTTGGAATGAACATCATACCAGAGCCAAGTCCCAGACCGACCCCTTGTGCAAGGAAGTTCTGGGAAAGTAAATAATAAGAATCAGGTGGATCTACAACGACAAGAAATGAAATGTACTTGGTACAAGTGATTGGGTTGCGTGAGAGACAGCATAAAAAGTGAGAACGAAGTCAACAAGGAGCCTCCGTAAATAAGACGATAGCTATATGACGGCGTAATAAATATTAAATATATCACGAACTGGAAGGGGTGCAGCTACTTACAAATGGCCACGATCAAATAATATGCCGACATAAACTCCACTGGCAATCACCAAAAAAGCATTCATACTTCCTATCCATCTGCAAGGAAGTGAATGATAACGGCATTCAAAATAGAAGAGATATCGCGCATGCTCACGCTATGGCAGAAGAGGTGGAATTTGTGATATACACACGGGTGTAGTAATCTGTGGACAGTGGAACTACGTCAACAGAGTCTAAAACCAAAGATATGTAAAGTGAAAAACCTTGGTATACACCGAACGTATTGGTATATCTTTTACAAACAAATTAAATTGGCTTGCCAGGACTTCAAGATTGTAGACGTACCCAAAACCAGCAGATTGCAGGAGCATGCTGGTTGACAAGAGGTTACCGACGATATGTGTCGAAATGAAGAAATTACTAACGCTCCTAAAACCGTAGCCCATGCACGAAAGCCGCCTTCTTCGAACTCGGCCTGCTGAAGAAGTTGTTCTTTAGCGGCTGTAGGCAGGGGGTCCTCATTAGTCCGGACGTAGGGGGCATCGATTCCTTTGGTTTTCTGAAAACTCTCAGTTTTCTCAGCACCGTACGTATCCAGAGTTCCTTCAAATTGGTTCACCATGTAGGCAACGAGTCGGATAACAAGGAGGGGCGTGTCGAACCAGCTGGGTAAAGGACTGCATGGTGCACCTTATAAGCCTCGGTCATAGTAAAAATAGCAATTGCAAGTGCCATTGACTGGCCATTGAACCGTCAGCTATTGAACCACGCTCCGATATGGGGCAGCAGTGACTGCACATTGATTTCTTGCTTCACAGGCTTCATTGAGCCATGAGGCCTGAGATGTTACAGACATATGCTTTCCGCGGAAATTGTACTGGCAGAGGTACGGCACTCTCCGGATCGGCTGGTCAAACCTACAGGGTAATTCCATTATGCTTAATATTCTAAGCGACGAACCGTTATTGAATCACTCATATGGATCATAATAGATTATACTGCAAACATACTTGACGTAAGGACTCAGTAAGTTGCGAGAGGGACTAAAACTTCCGCCAAGTCTGCTCTTACAGAAGTACTCAAAGTTGTTGTGATAATTTGATTGTGTGAAAGCCGCATCGCACCTGAATACGACTCTGCACCGTTCGGCTCAAAAGTCTCCCGGATAAGATATTACATGTTGCACGCGTTCAATCGACATAAATACACAGGTTAACTTGAAAATGGTAACTGGTTAAGCTCAACTGTCTTCGTGACCATCTTGTATCAAATCGTGGAGGTCTTCGACAACGAGTGCCGGATGCCTTGCTTTCTTGTTTTGGTGTGGATTCGCAGTGCGAGGCTTTGACTCCTGCAAGATAGCCTTGAAGGCAATGGATAGACTCCCTCGTACATCTTCAGGCAGATCCAGTAATAGCTGAACTCCTTGAATTATATCGAAAACTTCTTTAACTTGCTGCTTCAAACGACCGATGTTGTGCTCGCGGTGCAGGGCGCTGTTAGGTTCCAACTGCTGCTGATGGAGTTTGAGGCTCTTGATCGCTTTGCTGCAAAAACCAAGCTCAATATTGCAAAGGATCATTTACGTAGAAAATATGATCACTCACCTGATAAGTGTGGAATGGGCGTTGACTTCATCCAGATCTTCATGGTGCATGATCGGGAAAAGACGCTTTCGTAGTGCTTTCCTTTCTTTGATCAAGATAGGCTGAATTGCTTCTAGAGTAGCCAGCAAGTGTGGCAGTGGCCCCAAATACCAGATTGCATACCCTGGACAAAATTTTGCTTGCATATCTGGCCGCAGAGCTTTCTTGCAAAGCATAAACCATCGGCGCGTGCTAGACATTTGCCCGACACCGGCGAGGATGCGTTTTCTCTCCAGATACTCGAGGTATACTCTCTTAATGATAGAGGCTGCCCTTACATCTTTTTCCGAGTGACCCGTATATACTTCCCTCGAGATTTCAATGTCTGTAGTCGACTCCTGGTCTTCGGGGACTACTCGAGGAACGTCAATATCAAGGTCAGGATCTAATTGCTCATAATCAAGTTCGTTGGCAGGAATAGTCACTTCTCGTTCGGTGTGAACCAATGAATCTGACGTCCAGTGGTCGGGTACAAATGGCGATGTTGAGGTATGTGATGTTGCTTCCAAGAGGGAGGAAAGTTCCTTATCTGTGGAATAGACAATTTTCCGCACAGCAAAGACCTCATACAATTCTTTTGGGACACGACTGGCATGGAAGAGCTGGACCATGTCGTCGAATGCTGAACCTTGCATCGACCGGCGGGTGGTTTTGCGAATGTCTTGGAAGTTTCCGGCATAGAAATAACTGGAGATACTATCAAATCGTTTGCATTCGTTAATTGGAATTGACAGACTCACCCTGCGTACAAACGTGAGTTCATTTCCTTATTACGAATAGACGCAAAAATTGCGAGTATTTTTTCATGAAATCGATCCACTCGGATGTTGCAAGCCACTGAACGGTCTATCAATGCTTTTTGCATAAGAATAAAGAACATGCACTCACAAAGTCCAAGTACACGGCAGCTACGGGTAACAGGTGAGCAATTCTTCAATGCGGCAAATGAACAGAATCAATACATTCGTGCGATGAAGGGGCCTCGCTGCGTGAGACCCTGCCGCCCCAGGGGGGAAAAGTCTGGCCCTATTTTGAATTGAAATTTATCTAGATTAAATTGTTATTGCGGTGCACTAATACCTGAAGTATTATGTGACATGGTGAACTAACCAGGGTAACGGGAAAAGGACAATGATTTCAGGAGCGCCTCCAGCGGCTGAAGCAACAGCCAAAAACGTGAGGAATTTTGAAGCTTTGCCTGGTCTATGTCAATGCGGTCGACAATTGTCTTCAACCAGCTACGCGGTAGCATTAGACAATGAAGGTTGTTGTTCAAACGGAGTCGATCGCATACGACCAACAGGCCACAGATGCGCTCGATAAAAGTGCAAAAAATGTGAATGTTGATAGGAATTTTCCTTTCCATGACATTACTTGAAATAAAGTTGAGAAGATGCCAATGGGTCCAACTCCATTGCGTACCAAATGAATGAAATTCCCCCGAGCAAACTGGTGGGACTCTTCTGATTAAAACTCCCTAGCATCTCGTGCAGAGTATTGTTAAACTGTGGTTTTCTAATATATTGAAGGGGGCACTGAGAAATGGCGAACTTCGCTCGATACATGTAGGTTTCGGCCTCCTTCATATCAAATGTAAAAGCGAAATCTGCGGTCAGCATTGCGAGTGTCAAGAAGAGGTGGTCTGGGTAAAAATCCAGCGAAAACGACACGGTGCGGACCCATTCCTTGAGAACATACACGGCATCAGGGAATGAGGTTACAACGCTATTCAGCATGTTCGATGTCGATCCAAAAATGTGATAAGATGGATTGAGGGCTTCATATAATTTGATGAGCCAAAACCTAAGTCATTTTCGATTTCAGTTCCTCAGAAACTTCGCAGAAATATCGAAGCAAACCTTCTTTGATCCTCCCTTTCCGTCGGAACAATGCTGGAAATGCTATGATATATGAGGATCTGCAACAAATGGGCACTAATCCATGCCTGGAACCAACTAGCGTCTGGTGATATGTGAGCTCTTTCACATGGGGACGATTTGCAATTTTGATAGATTAAATGTTTTAGGCAAAAAGGTCGATGAAGGGCCGGTGATTTAAGACAGGTGTCGTTTTCCCTTCTGACCCGATCTAAAAGCCGACTGCGCATGCAGCCACGAAAAATTTCGAGAAACTTTTCGTTATCCAAAACGACTTTCCCATCCGACAGGTCCGCACGAATGCTCGCAGATAGGAGGTTGCGGGGAGATAAAGCTATTGTACCATTTTCGCTAGCTTGGATTCCGAAGAGTTTTTGCACCAAAGGATCTTTAATCGGATCCACCTGAAAGGCTAGATCGTACAAAATGCGAACATAATCATAGAACTGCTGCAGGTCCCGCATAGTGTTCGCGATGTCCTCATCGAGCAGCTGAGGAGTCTGGTTGAAGTAATGATCCAAGCATAGTACAGCAGCGTTGACATTTCGTCGTTTCAGGAAGGAATTACCGAGTTTGGACAGCTGTGTATGATCACTACTAATGATCAAGCGAAACATCGTTACCTGCAAAAAAATCAGATGAAGTTCGACTTTCAAAACAGAAGGCGCATTTACTTCGTCTAGGTCGTTGTCGTTCATGACGCTTTGGGGAACTCGGTTGGAACGGTCGAGTAGTTGACGTATTTTGGCTTGGTTTACTGGTACAACCCCAAAAGGTGATAACTTCCACAAACTTCGTAAAATGCTGTCCTTTGCTTTTGACATTGAGGTTAATCTGTCCGCATCATCTCCAAGAAACAGGTCAATTGCTTGTAAGGTTCGGCCTTCTGAGAGATGTAGCTCCGCTGCTTCGATTCTCCTGTTATGAAGGAGAAGAAGGTGCAATTGGGCCAAGTCCAAGTTGCGATCCTCCAAGTATTCTATCTCCTCTTCGACTGATTCAAAAAGGTGATGTGCTTTCCTGAAGAAACGGCATGAACCGTAAGTTCATGTACATTTGGACTAGAGTGAATCTTACTCATATTCCTCGTTGGAGACGTAGTACAGCCGAGTCACATCACGAATGGACTCAGGAACGGCCTCAAGGGGGATCCCCGGTTGAGTGATGATGTCATATATATCTCCAAACTTCCCTAGCTTGCGATAAAGGGACGTTGCCTGTGCGAGCCAATTCCCTGCGCGATAGGTTTCAGCGGCGCAAAGGGTGTTTCCTCCTTCCTCATAACATTCGGCTGAAAGTTTCAGGTATTTGTTCTTATCGTCCACGACGTTGGTGTTTCCTGCACAGAAAGAGAAGGTTTCTGCGGCGGATGCAAATGCGAGTTTCCGTGTTTTCTGTTCCCCTGTCGGAATGCGTCTCGCTTCTTCTCGTTGATAATATCCTTCGGCGACAGCTGCAGACTGATTCTTGCCACCCGTTTCGTAGCATTGCTGTGCCAGAAGCCATTGACCGTTGTCAAAGAATAATTTGGCCCTCTTCACCCATTCGTCCCGGTTAGTTGGCTTTGCAAAATCTGTTGGCTCTTGGCCCGGTCTACAGGTAAATATTTGATTTCGACTCTGCCACAATGCCTGAAAAATCGATCTGAGTAAGTCTGAGGCGGCATAAAATTAAAATAGGACTAACTCGCATGGGTTCACCCTTCAATGACTCGTCTGCGATGCGAAGATTATTTCGTGCTCGTGTTATAGCAACATACAAGCTTTTGAGCTTGCAGGATTTAAGAAAATGGCAGAACTGAGATCACATCAAGAATACCTCTAAGCAAAGTGCTGCATGCTGCAACTCTTTGAATGCAGGAGCCGGAGAGCATATTTCATGGAGGACCAATCTCCATTGAGAGGCATTGACTACAGAATCGTGAAAGAAGTTGTAAAGGAGGACCTAATGACCATGTTAATACATCAAACCAAGAGCATGTTTTCTTTCGACTTGCATCGTTGAATTCCTGGCCTTTACTGTCGTACAGAGTTCTGGATAAAGATTGAGATTTCTGTTTGAATGCATGACATAGAATACTTACATTACAAGTGCTGTTTTGCCACCTGTTGCCTGTCTGATTTTTCGACTCAGCTTTTCCTTGGCTCTCTCGTCCCGGACTAGTATACCTGTAATGTGGTTAGTAAGTACACCTACTCCGTGGCAGAAATTGTTAGTACACTGATGGGCTCCCATTTCAATTTTTCCATGCCTAGAAATTTTGATTTTTTGAGAAACATACAAACGAGAATAATTATGTTGACAAAGCGGACTTATTCAGATCACGCGACAAGAAATGACCCTATAAGCCTGAGTTAGTATTGGACGAATTAATGGCTGGGCGTTAACTAACCTCTTCAACAAATTCCGAAGATAGATCTGAATAGAAAATAGGTTTCGCTCCAGATGAATTCCCCTTTTCACGAGGCAATGAATCAATGGTATTTCTCCAATATCTTGTGATGATCTCAATGACCGAATGTGCGCAATCTACTATCCCTGCATGTGAACGGTAATTTATAGTAAGGTAGAACATGACAGGTTCTTTGGGCCTCACAAACGACACATGCGCGTCGGATGGTTTTCTCTGCATCATTAATTGGCTTTAGTTTCTAAGGAGAGGAGAGGCCATGTGCAGACCTGTACACGATAGAGAAACGCCTTCAAATCGTTGAAACGGAAAGAACTTCCAGCTGATATTGTTTGAGCGGTGTCACCTGCCCAGAAGAGGCCATCCGCATTTGAGCAGAGCATGCGTAGGACTACAGTGGGCGGATCAACATCGTCAAAGCCATAATATTGACCAACAAAATACTTACGCAATGCGTCAATAAGGAGATTGTCTTGTGTTTCGTCAACATAGCTAGAGAGGAATTAGCCAGCGAAGACAGCAAAATACAAAGTCTCCTACAGATGAGAGATCTTCTGAAGTTGCACAGGTTTCTTTGCGATAAAACGGATGATGGCACGTGTTCTGGAAGCATGATGCCAGGAGAACTACATAGGAAAAAGAACATACCTGTCTGCGGGATCAGAATCGCCCAGTTTACGCTTTCTCTTTAGATAAGAAAGGAAAAGGTCATATACTGCGTCACCAGCGAAGGCGGGTTGCGTCCGCGTTGATTTCTTGTAAGCTTCACGGTCAAGATAGCCATTCGAAGTCAGTATCGCCCCTTCTGAACCTGAAATCACACCTGCAGAGGAGGTTCAAAATACGTGTCGTGTAGATCAACGAATTTACGGACCCATGATCTCGTTAAAGACCAACAATGCACCTAACGAGTCCAGTAAGGATTAAAAAATTCGTAATAGGATGGAAGACGAACGGAAATCCTTTGATAAGTGTTGAGGGAGGTGGGGCCAATATTCCGCCACGAAGCGATCAAATGTGATGAATTGACCTTCCCTTTTCGCTCTTGCTCTTGCTCTTGCTCTTGTGCTTGCAGATGAACCCGCTGTCATACTAAAGTTAGAATGACTAGTTTCCTCACAAAGGGAATGTTTTATATCGGCTTCAATCATAGTGCAGAGCTGAAATTCAAAGTTATCAATAAGGTGGAGAAGGAGAATGGATGTGAAAGGCACACATGGTCGAACGTGATGAACAGTGGGAAATGCTTCTCCTCCAAGTCACTGAACCTTTCTGGGAAGCTATTTTGCCATGTTGGATCATCATCTTCATTGAAGATGTTTTCTTCAGCAGAACTCCTGGCATCGGTTCGCCTCGAATAAGAATTTTCTTCCATGTGTGACGCAAATGAAAGTGAGGAAAAGTAGGTGATAAAGAGCTCTTCTACTTTTCCGACAAGTTTTCGAGATTTCGTGACGAACATCTGCCTTGGATGTGCTCGAATTTTATCTGACAACTGGTAATCTCGCTCGACAAGTAGAATTTTGAATAGCATGGTTATTGTTTTGCTAAGTATGATACCAATCAGTACAATGATTTTCAAAGGGAATGAAATTCAAAAACTTGCCCAGTCCCGCTGCGGCCAAGAACATAGCAGGAATGTGGATGCTGAATAATAGTGCGCTCTTGTTTCCTTCATGTATATCAGAGAGATGGATGGGAGGACAAATTTCCACAAATATACGTACGAGACTTCGAAAGGGAAGTTTACTTCGCGACCTGCCTCGATACCTGTGCACAAGTAGTGTTGAGAGATAGATGGAGATTGTTACAGAAATTAGAATATAACAAACTTTCGAGTAACTCCTGTGTTTGACACCAAGTTAGATGCTAAACCTAAGAAAGACGTGAAGGTGTTACCTTGGAAAGCATGACATATTTCTCCAATCTTTTTGAATGTGTAAACATGGACACATCTGGCTGTTGTGGTATACATACGAGATTACATGGTGCAGCTGCGAGAACCGTGATGTCTAGTAAGATATCTGTACATCACAACGGATGTAAAAGCAAACCTTGTTTTCATCATCTACTGCAAGGGTTGACAAAGAATCAACAGGTGCATCTACATGGCTGATCTCAGGGGATTCGGGGAACGATCGAGGAAGAAAAATGTTCCCCCCATTTGGATGTGGTTGGCGTGCTAAGCATCTGTCAAGCTCCAATCAGTTGTAGTCCCGATCGAAAGAACATGCAATACCGTGAGCGATATTCTTTGCTCCGACTACTGAGGTAGTTGGAGACTAGGTGCCACAAACGATTGTCCATTTGTGCGTGGGTGTAAACACCAAAAAGGCGAAGTGCTTGGACCTCGGACTGAAAAGAATATTACTTTCCATCTGAGATATAAATGAAGAACACAAACTGAATTGTCGTTGTGGGTAATGCAATCGATGATGTACTGTATAATGCAGGGTCAAAGCAAGTTAGTTGTAGAATCCATTGAAAAGATCCGATGATCCCGACCACTAAGCGCAGATCCTTCAACACTTTCGCCTCGAAAACGGGTACATCTGATTTCAGTCCAGTGAGACGCTTATGATTATCAGCCGAAAACAGTCCGCGAGACAATTCCCTGAACAAGCTTTAGGTAAAGGGAAAGAGTATGGTTCGGAGGACTTTACATTACCTAATTTTATTCATGATGATATCATAAACTTTTCCATCTTTTCTGTGACTTCTGAGGTCATTGTTGATCTGTGAAGACAAAAGGATGGGCCATCCCCCAAAATCATCAGGACTGTCAAAAAATAGCCCTCTGGACGTCTTAGTTAAGTGAACTGAAAGAGATGATAATTTTTGTTCAGAACACATACGCCTTCGTCAAGTGAATCATCGGGAAAACGGAAGGCGTTTCGTCTTCTGTGGGAGCGGGTGGAATAGGATCGTCGTCATTTACAGGTACGTCCGAGTCAGTGACGATCGTCAAATCTTCCCGGCGCTCCTGTGGGATGAATGATGCCCTAATGGTGTCCCGAACGTCAGGACGCCTTATTCCGTTTAGAAATACCTATATTTTGTTAAAAATTATTGTGAATGTGTTGGCAGTCATTGGAAATTACCTCAAGAATCGTTCCCATGCGCGAACAGAGTTTTCCGCACAGCTGATCGGCGTCAGCGCGGCTCTTGGGAATTGCCACATTGATTGTCATAAAGAGTCTTGCATCGATGTTCTCCCATGCGCGAGCGGCTTTTTTGGCCAATTTTCTCTCTTTCTGGCTACTTTTGCCCTTGGTATTTATGGGAGAGGATGCACTATCACCTTGTTGATTGTCATCCTCCAAGTAGGTGGTAGTCGAAAGGGTACTGATTATCTCCGACGCAAGTTGTACATATTGATGATGGCCGCGGAGAAGAGAGGCCGTCTCCACGTCCGCTGAGGAAGAATAGAAAAGGAAAAAATTCGAAAGTTTGACAAGGAGTTCGTATACAAAAGACTTTTCAAACCCCTTCGGTTCTGTTGGAAACTCTTGGAGAATCCAGTCGTTCAAAGCAATTCCCTCGTTTATTCCTATGTTGAAAGGCTTTCAGAATTGAGAGAACCTCAGACGATGCAAGATATACCTGATAAGACAAGTTCGAGGACGTTGTTTTTATCAAAAAGTCCCTTGAGGGCCTCGACATGGTTTGCTTGATTGATAACACCAGCGAACTCGTGCAAGGCTGCATCTAATTTGCTAGGTGTTGACAAATTGACGGGTTCGAACAGTCCTGCTCTGTAAGTCACTTTACGAGGGCGATTCATATCGGGTGAGGAATGAATCCAGCAGGCTCCGCTTGGCGAGTTGGGGGAATTTATCTGAAGAAACACTGAGAATGCAACGAGGTGGTCACCTGGCTCTGGGCGCTTATTTTGTGGACTTTTCGAGAACAATTCATTGTCTCTTTTACCTCGTGTTCGGAGAAGTTGTGGCAACTTATTTGATTATAGTGCATTAAAAGCACCCTTACTATGTGGGTCACATAAGAAACGGATGTCCATGGTTGCGCAACATTCTGTAAAGTATTCATGTCAAAACTGGCAAGTGGTCAAAATTCTATCATGGGGACATCACCGAGGAACTTACAGATGTGTACCGGCCACGTTAGACAAATTTTATGGGCTAAATTCGAAGCTCCGGAGAACATGTGGCCTACGGTAATGAACAACATCCTCATACTCGTGAGTCGATAACTTTGAGAACTTGTACAGGTGATGCATACGGCAAGCACTGAAATTGATTGATCACGTGTTGACGCTTGATGGACTGAGCAGAAGCTCTGAGTTCCACCAACTCTTTACTCCCCTCAGTGTGAAGTATTATCCAGCTTTTCTAGAATGCCGCCTCCGCATTATGATTTTCTGATTAAGGTGAGTCAGGACATCAAGTCCTTTGGTCTTGTGAACTGTAAAAACTGATTAATAATCATAGCTTTTGCTCATTGGAGACTCTGGTTCGTCAATGCTATTGCTTTTATCTTTCTAAATAATCAAAATTTCTAAAGGTGTCGGCAAATCTTGTCTTTTGCTGCGTTTCTGTGATGATGCTTGGACACCATCCTTCATTACTACGATTGGCATTGACTTCAAGATCCGCACTATTGAGTTGGATGGAAAGCGTATCAAGTTACAGATCGTATGTCTGCCTTTATTCTATAAGTCCGTCATTGACCGGTATGCTTTCCTTCGCTGTGAAAAGTGGGATACTGCTGGTCAGGAACGATTTAGGACCATCACGACGGCCTACTATCGAGGAGCTATGGGAATTTTGTTGGTATATGATGTTACAGACGAGAAGTCTTTTAACAGTGAGCCGTTCTTCATCATAGATGTAAAGCACCTTCCAACTTATCCTTTGCGTTTTCCTCATCATCGTCACAGACATTCGAACATGGCATTCAAACATAGAGCAACATGCCTCAGAAGGAGTCAACAAGATTCTTATTGGTAACAAGTCCGATTGGACGGACAAGAGAGCAGTTACAGAAGAACAAGGCAGAGCTCTTGCCAATGAGCTCGGCATGAAGTTCATGGAAACTTCCGCAAAGGTGAACGAAGGTGTTGAAGACGCATTTTTCACATTGGCCAGGTCTGCTATTATGCTCTTTGACCAATTCACATCCTCTTATCGTTTTCCAAGGGATATCAAGACTCGTCTCATTGACTCGCAGGCAGAAAGTACATTGACAGGGTTGGCTGCTCCTGATTCAGTGCGAGTTAACCAGCCGACTGTGCAATCAACGCAAAGTTGTTGCTCGTAATTTCCGAAGGCCGGGCTACTTTCAGTTCTTGGTGACAACATCCAGACTTCTCTTTCCCTGTAATTTGTTGCAGTGTGATGCCAGTGTAATCGCACTGTTATTGCCACCATAGCATTTGATACACCCATGTACACCTTCGTTTGACTTGCCGACAATGGCTTATGATATTAATTTCATATCTGTCCTTGTCCTTCAATCCTATACCACAAAGAGAAAGAAATGTGAACAGAAATCAGGAATCAACATCCATCTTAGTGTCTTCGTTGTCATCCACAGGCACCCCAATGTCGAATTCACCATTCCAATTTCCACCCCACCACCTCTTCACCCTCTCCCCACCGTACTCATCATACACTGCCTTTGTGACTGCACATTGCCCACGTCTAAACTCCTCCGTCCTGCTAAACGCCGCCATTCCCTTCCATGAGTCCAGACCGGGATCAGCCGCGCGTCTAATGTTGATGCTGGATCCAGGTGGGAGGAGAGACTGCAAGACAGCATGCAAACGCTCAGAGAAGCCGGGTAGAACGGAAGGTTGCCCTGTCAAAAATACGTTCTGTAATTGTATCCAGTAAATCAACTTCATACGGCTGGTTGAAAGAAATTTGAGTACCAACCTGGATAACCCCCCTCCTGTCATCCAGGAAATCCAAAACACCGGGTCTCGACCTTGACTCAATGAAAGACGGAATAAGATTCTGTATGACTTCTCCAAGCCCTGCAGAATCGACGCCTGCCATGGCAGGTGAAAAGTATGCTTCACAGACCCGCCAACGTTCTGTGTTAAGGTGGATACGGGTATTGCCTGTCAGGGAAGACACATCAGTTCCAATCGTGTAGACAACGAAATAATGTTTTCAAAAATAAATACCTTCAACATCACCCTCTTCATAACTAGGTCTGAACGAGCTTATTAACGCTGACCTTTGCGATATGATCGACGCATGAGTATGCCGCACCGTAAACGTAGGATCGTGGGTCAATAATTTTTGTTCAACAACTTGCAACTGAGCAACATCATCATCCTCGTCAGACGAAGGCGCAGCTGTGTTTATTTTACGGTATATCGCCCAGTCGGCGTCGTCAGCGCCAAACAAGTCCTCTGTATAGACGGTTATGCTAAACCATTTTGCTCGAGAATGAATTTAAAAAACGAACCTCCTCCTGCTTTCCTCTTCTTGGCCTTTGGAATTCGATCATCAGCCGCTAGGGAAGCTATGTTCTTCATCCTCGCTTGCGCGGCAGCACTCTTTCTGTCATTCAAAGCCGCCCTCCTTCTCGCTCTATCCTTGATCTTCGTTATTAATGCCTGCAAAAGGTGTTTACTAATCCGCCAAATCTCTCAAGCACGTCCTCACCTCCTGTTCCTGCCTTAACTTCCTCGCCCAACCACCCAAATCTTGTTCTCGTTCTTCCTCCTCCCTCCTCCCCTCTCTTTCCCGCTCTTCCCGTTCTCTTTCCTTTTCTTTGCGCAGTCGTGCACGGGATTCCCAGCCAGCCTTGAGCAGCTTTTGTTTCTTCTTCTCTTTCAGACCTTCCTCGTCCAACTGAAATATCAAGAGATTAGATTCAAGGATTCAGCGAGGAAATAACGTACGTCGGCATCGGGAACATCCAATAAAGGAAAAGAAGGTTCTTCCTGTGGTCCATCGTCCACTTCGCCTGCTTCCTTCTTCCTTGCTTTTTTAAGATCGCCCTCAAGTTTCTTGATGGCTTCATCAAGAGCTGTTTCGGAATCAAGACCCTCTGCTTGGAGTTTGCTCTATAAAACAAAAACTGAGAAGATGTTATGGAATCAGAGCGACTTGTAGAGCTAACCATCCACTCCTTCTTGCTCTCTGTGCCCTTCGTCTCCTTCAGGTTAGTTAAATACTGAAGGTCATGTTCCTTTTGCAGAAGCTGTCCAGAAAATGTCTTCAGGCTATTCACTGGACATCACAATCGAGACCTACCTTCTCCATCCTTTTGTTTGCAGCCATCTCCTGCAATTTCTTCCCTTGCTCTTTCTTTCTTTCTGCAATCTTGGCCAACTCTTCCTCAGTCTTTTCTTCGGCTACCGGCACAACGAAAGGGAACTGGACTATCACTTCCGAAGCTCGCATTTGCAGTGGGTCACGCAGACGACGCAAGAGGGCGGGAACGTCCGATGATACCTCACAGAATTTGTGGAACATCCACTGATCGTTGTGTCAAAAAATGCATGGATAGAAAAAAATTAAAAATGACACCCACATTAGTCTGTGTCGTTGTGACACGCGTTGGAAAGTTAGGGTATTTGAGTTGAATGAGCTTTAGGAGGTATTCAGAGGATTGAGAGGCTCCCCACGGTATCCTTTTTTAGCGTGAAGTTATTTAACACACCAGTCTGCGACTATACACGGAGTGATTCATACCTCTTTGCTTGACTCAGAATTCCTCTTCCGCGGAGAACTGGAATTACGCTCGTCGACGCAGTGTTGAACGATATAACAAGCCCGTTGGAGGTGAATGGATTGTTTATAGATGACGGACGATTATTCTGGTAGAAAGACATCAGGCCGTCGATGCAATACGTGAGTGAAGGTACAGAATAAAGTTCGAACATTAGCTCGGAAGTCACTGTGAATTGAAGGGCAATAACTCAGCGCTGAAGCGTGAACCAGGGAAAAAAGGATGACTTACACGCTCTGGAATGTAGTGGACTACATAGTCTCTCCGTCATGAGTATTGGATGATCGGCACTGGGCGTGTCGATTCCTAATTGTATAAAAGCATAGTCCAAGGCATTTTCCTATCTCTCGAAAGAGAGTACAGTTCACTAAACTGGTGAAGACATAACACGAAGGAAACCTCACCAAAGCATCGAAGTTCAACAACACGTCTCCCTCCCAAGGCGTCTTTGCTTGACCTCTGGCACCACTCTCCGAGTCGATTGCTTCACCGAAAAGGAGCAGAGGCTTATTTGTCTTTCGATCTTTGTATTTTGCAACTGCATTGGGTCCAGTAAATGGATTTGGTTCCTCGACTGGGTTCGATGACGAGCCAAATCCCCATCGGAGGGTATTCGAGCCGTTGTCAATGACGATGGGAGTGCGAGCATCGCGGTGAAACTCATAAGACTCTGCCTGAGGAGGTAAAGTGGGTAGGTATGTTGTTGGAAGAAAATGAACATTCAAGGGTTCGTCCATTGTTCGTAACGTAGTTATCAAAGAAACCCTAGACTAGGGGTTCGCGCAAGACTTTTAGCTGAAGTCGGCATAGAAATTTCTTAGCATAGGCGTACCACTATTTCTTTGCATGAGGGTTTTATGGTTCCAAATTTGGGAGGCACTTGCATGCACGGAGTTCCACTTCATTGAACTCATTATTACATACTAAGTACAGTATAAGTACAGATACATATTATGAAAACTGTTCTGACGCGCGTGAGTACATCTCTAGATTTGCGTCGTCTCAGTGCGTCCATCAGCGTGAGCGCCCGTTCTGCCTTATATCTCATTTCATACTTGGGAAGGATTCTTTCAGAGTAGGATATAGGCAGATGTTTCTCAGCATCGCGATGATAATCGAGTTGCCGGTTTAACTGCTCGTTAGTGAGTCTATAAATGTCAGTCTTGTCCTGCACCAGATTTTTCGATGTTTCCAAAAGAATTCTTTCTTTTTGGATTCGCCTTTCTTGTGGACGTCGCTTTCTTTCATTCTTTGCTGCTGTGAGTCTGACCATTCCAGCAGTCCCATTCGTCGGTCCAGAATTTGGACGGTCACTTTTGTCTCCAGATTGTTTTGCCCGATCAATGGCATCTTCCAAAGCTGCGATAAAAAGCCCAATATGGATTTTTGCATATTGAGGCTGATCGATTCGAAAGAGAGGCGAAAGGTACAGCGTTTGAGATTCTCGATGTCGGAACCCAATTGCCTCTTCATTGCCCATGTTTATCACGACGAAACTGGTGTCATTCAGAACAGCCCCAGCCCACGCCTAAATCATATGAAGGTTACTTATGAGTGAGCTTTGGGATGATAGAACTCAACGACAAACCTGTTGCAGGACCGTCTCTGCCTTAGTTTGCTTAACCTCGTCGTTTTCTTGTATAGAATTCTCCTGCAAGTGCCAAATATTTAATTGGCATTAGCGAAATTACAAATCGGGATCGGGGTCATACCTCTTGGCCGTCTAGTAAGTATTCGGGCTCTGCCTCCGCCGATGTATTTTCGGGCACTCTGAACTTGCTCAAAATCCATTGGTTCTGTGCATCAGTCCCAAGCCTTCCCGTCATGATTCCTGCCTCGCAGTCGCAACAAATGGAGCTATCCCGATTTTTGCCTTGGCACGCGTTCCAGTTAAATTTGTCGCGATGTTCTACTATTTTGTCCTGTATTTCCTTTCCAGCGACAAGGTTTTTGAACTCCCATACAGCCAAGGTTTGAAGTTGGTGTGTAGCAGGGGTTCACAGACGTCACAAGTAAATTCCAATGTCATAGGTGGCAAGGGACTAGGACTTGTCATTCGCAGAAACCCATCAGCAATAGCCTTTGTCTGGTTTGCTTTGGTGCTCCATCGCAAAATACTATTCCATCCATCTCGAAAAAATAGCTCAGAGGCAATCATCGCGTACTTTTCGCCGTACCTCTGGTAGTAACTCTGAATGGAATACTCGTTTTTCATTTCTGTGCAGACGCCTTTAGTTTTCAGGAAAAAATCCAGTGTATCCGAGTCTACGTCGGTAAGTGGTACGGCAGTATTTTGTAAAGTCTTTTGCAAGTACTCGCCGCACTTGGCGGCTAGTTCCTCTGTCAATGTTGGATGATTCCGGACATCTTTCAAGCGGAGTTTGGGATCTAAATGCCTGTCGTACCATTGGGGTGGCCGGGTACGCCTGTTTTTTGTGTGATCCTGACTTTTTGTCAGTGTTTGTGGATGTGAGTCCATCTGCTTTAAGAGAGCGGACCGCGTCCTTGATTGAACGACATTGATTCCCAGACAGACAAGGACCAGATCGGCCAACCAGGGCTGAAAGTTCTTAATGGCTGAATAGAGATAAGCAAACATGTCGAGGGAAGAAACTGCAATTTGTTACCGATGTTTTCTCGCCACCACTTTCGTTTTATAACCCTTGTGAGCCCAATCCTAACGACAATGATTATCTGAATTTGAAAAGGAAACAATCGAATACGATACCGGGCATTTTCTTTATTGTAACCTGTCGTAAACATTACTAGTAGCTGTCAAGTCCATCAATGCGGTACTGGTGATGTCAACAACCGTTGAGACGAGCACAATTACGAAGCATTGCCCTTTATTGTCAGATTAGAAGACGCTGGGTCTCCTTCGTGTGGTATATCACCAAGGCACACCATCAGGTCTTCCAGTCAAATTCTCGAATGAGCGTTACTCTTTTGTTGATTTCGTGTCAGTAGACGAATTACAATCAACGCATGCATGAATAGACGCCGGTTGCATGACATGAACCCACTATGTAGACCTTAATAATGTCGTCAGTCTTAAATCAGTGCGAGAGGGGTATCACACTGCTCAGCCTTGAACTTGAGCTTGAGCGAGAACAGCCTCCAAACGCTGCTTGATCTCGGTCTTATTGTCTTTTCCTGTCAAGGTAATAATTAATAAAGCCTTATGATAACATCGGTACTCCATATGGTAATAATTAAGCCGAATGTGGGTCTTTCGATGCAATGCTTTACCCGAAAACGCATGAAGGCATGACCTGCTCGTAAAGACCCAGCCATTCTTTGAACAGCGACTGGAACAAGCACTTCAATCAAACTTCAATTACTTCTCTCCAGCAGAAAGACGAGCAGAACATATCTCTATGAGTCAATGACTTGCTCAACTGTCAGGATTGGGTGGGCAACAGCAGATTGAGATCGGGTAAGCCACATACTTAGTGGCCATGAGGTTTCGGGCCTGTTGGGAGCTTATTTTATACCAGATTGACATCGTCGCTCAGGCCCCTGCTCTAGGGTGCCCTGTCCATGTATCCTGCTGGCTCCTTATCATTCTCCTCATCCAACAAGCAGGCTCCAGGAATTGGTAGATCGCCCGGATGGAGAGTAAAAGTGGAACTGTTCATTCACAACCTTTAAAATCCAGTTTACAAGGTTTTCGACATGACTCAGAGACTCATGATAACCAAACCCTCCAATGAGGCAAGTATATCCTGCTTGGGAGACTGGGAGCTTAAACACATCATTTAGGGGCCATCTCAGTTATGGGATATGAGTATATCTCCCACTGTTGGAGTCACCTACTGGACAATGTGGTTTCCGGGTCACTGGGATGAACAATTCTGAGTGTGGTAGACATTAGTGTGATGATATAGAAAAGGGCGGGAATGGGGCGCCTTCATATCTGTAAACATGAAGGACACAAGCTAATAACATTTGATATGACCACTTAGTTGCGATACCTAGTAGCTACTGATCGGTTTTGAAAAAAGCAAAAAATATATCGTCAAAGGGCGATCTCCACATCCAGCCTCGCCAGATATGAATAGACATCAGGCGACATGCGGTACTTCAGTATTCCAGCGAAAATCATGAGCGATCTGCTCTTCTTCCTAGTTTCCACAAGAGTCTGAAGGGTTAACATGTTACATTTCAGCAAAAGAAAAATGAGAAGAAATATACAAGAGCAGTAAAACGTACCATCTGCTTCGTGGCGTCTGCTATCGCAGAACTCTTGACGCGCTGGTGGACCCCTGCGAGGGCATCCATTGTCAATGTGAGATAAGTTTGTAAGTTCTTTTGCAATGATTCGTGCAAATCCCTAAACTCTTCTGCACGCCTCGTGATTTTGGCGATATCTCCTGTGAGAGGGATAAGCTCTGTCGGTTCCAGAATCTGGGTTGGGAAAAAGGAATGATTTGAGCAAAATAAGAGGAAATAATGCGTGTAAAACAATCACGTCTAGTGCGATCTCGGGCCTTCCCCGACTCTTTGCCTCTACAGCTTCCCTAATTCTCAAAAGTCTCGCGACGGCCTCTCTTTCCCTACCCACGGCCCTATTTGCTCTCTCATAATGCCTCAAAATTTCTGCCGCAGTTTTTTCGATATTCCGCGCCTTCTCATCCGGGCTCGTCTGCGCGACTGTATTTCCGAGAGCTTGTGCGAGGCACGAAACGACAGTGGAATAATCTTCTGCAAGGTTGTACAACTTGATCGCTTCGTTGATGCGGTCGTTCTCTTCTGCATGACGAGCGGCACGAATGAGGATCTGGTTGCGGAACTCTTGGGCATCGGAGAGGTGTAACAGGGGAGCGTTTTGTTCGATAATACCGGGCTATAATTGTTGTCAAGCTCATCTTGAATACGAACAGAGAAAAGCTCGTACAAATCTTCCACCCTCAACGCGAATTCCACCGACCAGTTCTTCCCAGGACGGACCTCCGTTAGCCAACACAATGATTCGCCTGGTGAGTTCCCAAGCAATCTCCACTTGCTCTTTGCCTACCCCGTTGCCTTGGTCTGCAGAGAGGGTCACGCAGTAGACATATTGAAGTGCCTCTTTCGCGTCCATCTTCACGAACTGACGAATGTAGCGCCAAATGAGGGTCGATAGCGACAGAGCCGGCGGTGCCACAGGTGAGAGTGATACTAAAAATGGGCAATGAGTATCAAAATGAACGTCATAAAGCGGATAACATACGAGGGGTCATATCTGACGTCTCAGCCCTCGAAGGTATTCTCAGCAACCCATGATAAGAGAGCGCGATAGCGAGGTGTACAGCTTCAACTTCCGTTTCACGATGCTCCCACAGGGCGGCGACAGCCTAAATTTTCCTTGGGATCGGAAGAAGATAAACACTAGCTTTTTGCTTACCCTCTCAAACTGCCCACACATGAGCATCACACTAGACCACATACCCCTCCTTGATCCCGGTTGGTTGGGTGAGCCATCAAAGTGACGCTCGCCATATCCCAGAAGGACATCTGCAAGGGCTCGGAGACCTCCATCTTCATCTTCGTCGACCTAAAGCATCAAGGAGCTCAGAATGTTTAGGTGGAGAAATAGTGAAATTCTTCACCATCGCCAACTGGAACCAAAGCCAATCCTCAGTCGTTGTCGTCACATGCGGTACACTCCTCCTCGATGGCTCAAGCTTTCCCATGAGTTTGTATAAGGCGAGCTTGAATGGATCTGCGGTATTCGAGTGCAACATGTGGGCATTATAAATGGCTTGCAAGTGATCGCAATTTGTTTTGGGTAATCTAAAGAACAAAATATATGTTGTGTCTGAAGAAAACATTTGGTTACTCACTTCCTATCGGGAGATTCAATCCACGTCCTGAAATGATCAACGAAGCTTGCTTCACGACTCTCTATCGCCTGCTGGAATCGGAAGGCCTCTGCCAGTGCTTCTGCTGAGTGACCAGTGCGAACAAGGTAAAAGAGCTTTGCCCAAAGCGGTTGACTGGCCACGAGCTCGATCCGCTCTTCCCATTCTCCGTTCCTATAGTACCTCACAAGCAAGAACGCTCTAACTCTGTTCGCAACACTCGGATCGCCACCCAAACGAGCCTCCATGGGTCGCGCTTGCACCGTTCTTTCGAGAATGTCGAAATATTGCTCTTCAAGCGCTTCTCTAGCACCTTTGGCGATTTGTCTTCGCAGCGAAGCAGCTTCCCGTGACTCTGGGTCGCCAAGGTAGGTTCTAGCATATTTTCGTTCGAACAGGGGAGCATTCAGGATATGTGCACCTGCGTGTTCGATGGGTGGGAGGGCAGGGGGTTCAGCAGTAATTTTGGAGAGAATGTGGAAACTCTGAGTAGTTTGTATGAACTGCGGCTGAAAGGGAATATTATTTATTCAGTATTCGGATGAGGACTAGGTAAAAAAAAAACGCACATCAGGAGATAGAGAAAATGATGCTTCAATGAGTGCGTGCATGATAGGAAAAGACGTTCCTCTCAGACGTGCATTATTCAAATCAGTAATGACATGGTCGTAGGCCATCATCTTGCCTTGCATTTGAAGAGACAAGCTTGGAGTGTGAGCAGACTGAACAAAGGATAACTCATCTCAGCATTGTACCACATGGTGTATGGACAAAACGTACCAAAAGGCTTTTTCCGAGTGTAGTGCTTGCCCTCCTATCCGAATGTACTAAATTGCCACCATGGCCAAGAACTCTCGCACCAAGTTCTTCAAAAATGCGTTTTTTCCTTGTTTCCCAATCCTTGTGGCTTCTTTCCTCCAAAACACGGTAAAACTCTTCCTGTGTTTCCTTTCTAGCCTCCTCAATGGTTGAAATCAAATTTTGTTCATGGGCTATACGGAGATATCCTGCAACATCCGTATCCTGTAGAGGTTGTAGAGGAGTGAAAGTTGTAGAAGTGTTGAGATGGGCAATAGAGTTGGACAGAGCGGAGGCATCAACATGGGCTTGGGCAAGCAAATAATTACTGTTAGTAAAATTTTGTTAATTTCGGTGCACAGAAATAAAATTACAATACGCACGCGCGGTCTGTATCTGTCGAGGTTCCTGGTTGACGCGACACCAGCCTGCGTGATAGCGCCTCAATCTGGTTAAGTGAAAGGTCGACTGAAGGCAAATCTGGTCTCGACAAATGTGAAGTCAAATTTTTCGATGAAGTCAACAGTGCAGAAAGATCAGATGCCATGTCTCCTGGATAACTGAGAGTGATGAGGATGAGTCTGACGCACCGTTCGCGCCTGAAAGCCGTGACAAACTGTCACATTAAGGCTACTTACTAGTAACTTCCCGGATTGGCTGGTACCAGCTAAAACGTGTGGCTTACATTGCATGAATCTAACTATGCACCAGGAGTCCTTCCTGAGGTTGTGCATTACGAGAAAGTGTACTGTACTTGTGACTAGACCAGCCTGGCGCCAATGCGGAGCGCCGTGACGTCACATACGTGATCCACAGGCAAAGTGCAAGAGTCAGTGTTACTTCATACTTCAGACGCGACGATGAGTCTCCTCCAAGACGTGCTGAAGGCAAACCTAGAAGACATCGAACGTCTAAAGAATGGTCAAACAAATGGAAACCGGCGCTCTTCTTCTGAGGAGAAAGACGATTCGGACGATGATCTCGTCAATGTAGTAAGTCAATTTTTTGTTTGTCTCGCAAAATTTTTTGACCAAGGTCAATTCACAGGTTTCTCTCCCCACATCACCAACGCGGACAAGAGCATCTTCACCTGTCAGGGGTTCTTCTTCACGTCCTCTTAGAGGACCGCTCATTCTCTCAACAAGTCGTTTTGACCCCCTGAAAGCCTTCCAAACCGAGTTGTCTCAGAAAATTTTTGCCTTATTACCAACCAAAGATCTGGCAAACTGTGCCCTCGTTTGCAGGAAGTGGGGGCGGAGTCAAACTTTGAATTACGGTCAGTTTCAAGTTACGAGCTTCAAATCAGCTTTTTTTTCTGACAATTAAAACACAGTCTGGTTTCGACACTATAGAAAAGAAAACTTTCATGATACCAGTCTTCCCCCCGGAAAGTGGACGAAGAGAGAATCGAAACAGAATTGGGTATGTTGTTCAAAATCTTATCCATCATCATATAGAGATTTGACCGATATATATATTGATGTTTTAGCGCCAAGTTTATTTGAAATCAATGAGGGAGCGTTCTCCTCCCTCGACGGCCCACTCTCGCTTAGGTTCGGGGTATAACACCCCATCAAAGGGGGTGTCTGGTTATCAAACTCCTCGGGAAATTAAGGAGGAACAATGGCGATTTGAAGCAGAGGCGACCAAGCCTGGGAAGGTTGAGATGCGCGAGATGTATAAGGAACTTGGCGGCCGTAAAGCGAAGACGAAGCTGAAGTTCGGCAGTCCTGGTATAAGAGATAGAGGAGGTTGGGCAGCGAATGACGACTGGGAGATGTGAGTGGGGTCCATTTCCTATACGAATTAATCTTCACGCTTTGGAACGATCTATGTTATTATATGTCCTATGTTCTTATTGTTATGGATAATGTATGGTTGTTATGGATAATGTATGGTATAGAATTTACTATATTGTGACATTAGTATATGTGTCATACATTTATGTACAATAAATATGCATTTTTTGACGGCGACTTTGCGATAGTTGAACATAGTTAATTTCTTTTACCCGTATGAACAAATTCAGAGCAAAATATGTAGGTAAACATTTGTAAACGAAAAGAAGATTGTCAATGAGTGAGACCCGAAAATGAATGTGAGATGGAACGAGTGAGAATTGTGTATGCACTACATGCGGTCCATATCTGTCCGTGCTTCTACTGTATACTAGTAGCAATTGGGGGGGGGGGGGCGTCGTACGAGGAAATAACAGAGTTGATGTGAGTGTTGGTAGAGTCCACTGGCATGGGGTCGGAGGATGAGCGCTGCGAACCCGGAGCAAAAAAAGGGGAATAAACGGAGTACAAGGAGATGAAGGATCCAAGGGGGAAAGAAGTAAATCGTAGCCACGGTAATATGTACCATGCACGACTATTGTCCAGGGTTGGCAATGAAGGCGACTCTTTTCGTAGGATGCCAGGAAGGAAAAGAATCTTTTTTTATCATGGTGAAAAGCAAAGGAACCGATTGGATTGGAAAGTGTGGTGCGGGTATATATGTAGGGTAATAATAAAAAAAGTTTGGGAAGGTTTTAGCGGATATCGGCAGGGGATGAGTGGGAAGATTTAAGAAGGCAGAACGGGGGTGCGGGAGATTGAGAGGTGTGAGATGTGTGCAGGACAGGACAGGACAAGGCGATTAGAAGAGAGAAGAAAGGTATAGGTAATCGATGGCTGTAATGCCAGAGAGAAGAAGATCAGACGAACCAAAACACAACGTGTAAGAAACAGTTCGTAACTCTTTTTGAGATAGAAATGGTCATGACGACATTCAAAAAAAAAATGCAGAGGTGAAAGAAGTCGTCGTGAAAAAAAAAATCCAAGCAAGCTGGATATTATACTTCCGCCTGTTAAGTCGCAAGTCCTGCATTGAAGTCAGTCCTGAACTGGTCCGTTCAAACGAAGAACTGCGTGCTGTTAGAAGAGGTGAGCCGGAAGAAGCTTAAAGATAAAAGAAACATACTGAATCCGACTAGCAGCGTGCACCTCCATTTCCTCCATTTTATAGGAATTAAGTTCCTCTTTTATCCTCTGTGCAAGCACAGGCGTCAGCCGACTCCATGTCGCTGGCTCACTCCGCCGGTCATACACGTTGGACGAGAATGTATCGTACACCGACAGATTAGTTGCGAACGTGAGCCGTTTGGGCGGTGCTGTTTGCGAACGATGAGTCAGAGTCGGCGGCGACTTGGTTGAGCTTCCAATGGTGGATAGGGCCGGTGCAGATGAATTGAACATAGGGTTTTGATAGATGGCAGACGTACGATGCTCGGAGTGGGCTGAGCTTGTGTGAGTTATGATAGGGCTAGAAATTGAGCTAGAGTTGGAAGGTGGCTTGGGTAGATCTTTGGAAGTGGTTAGATTAAAGGTGGCGTTAAGAGGGGACGGCGACGATTCAAAAGAAAGAGGCGGGAGAGTAAATTGTGTGGTCTCTGCTGATGACGATGACGAGGAAGTTCGAGGAGCCGTATTGTGTCGTAAGCCATCGATGTGATCTGGATCTGGTGAGGGCATACGAGCAAGAGGACCGACTTCACTATTGACTATCGTGGATGTGTACGAGTTGGATCGGCCACGATTCAGAATAGTTACATGATCATGTTGTAAGTATTGGTTCTGGTCGTACCTCGTGGCATCTGGGAAATAGGTTGTGAATTAGATGCTCTCAGAGAGGGAAAGATAACATACTCCTCAGAATACTTCTCGCTGGGGTTTTCGTCTTCTCTATGCTCCTGCGGATGTCCACAGCCCAGGGTTCCATCTCTGCTGACGGCCGTCCAAATCCATGATCATATCCATCATCTTCAGCGCTGTTTCTAGCGTCAGCTCTAATTGTTACATCCTCGTCTCCGTCTCCATCGACGTCCCAATCCTCATCCTCATCCCAACCATCTGAACCGTGTTGCACGCCAGAGAAAGATCCTCCTGGGTGCCCATAATGCCCTTCATCACTTTCGTCGTCGTCGTCTTCTTCGATCAACGTCCGTGTACCGTCCTCGTTGACACGCATGTTAACTAGGGCGCCCCTTACGGGCGAGACGGAGCCTTGTCTCGTCGCAGTATTGCGATCCCAAGTCGCCACGCCGGCCACTGAACCATTACCAACTACGTTCCCATCGACAACCTCTTTGTTGGCGCCGGACAACCCCGACGATGTCGTTGCAGTGGAAGCTGACGCGCGGGCAGCAGCAGCAGCAGCGGCTTCTTTAGCCTTTGCAGCGGCCTCTGCGTTGGACTTGAGGGTATGCTGACGTGCAAGTTTCGCCGCCGGAGTGAGACCTTGCAGTTCTGCACTATTAACAGTCCAATCGCCGCCCATCCTATCGAGCTCTGCGGTAACGTGCGAAACGCTTGCCTCACTCGCTTCAGCTTTGGGGGAGGCCTTTTTATCCTTCTTCTTACCCTTCTTATCTTTCTGTCCGTCCTTATCCTTATCTTTAAACAGGGATGTGATGCCAGCCAAAGAATTCCGCCGCGCAAGTTTGCCCATGGCGCCGAGTTTGCGAATCATGACACTGGCGCTACTAACGGTGGAAGAAAGGGAGATGTTGTCCGTACTCATATTCATCCTTGCATTGAAAAGAGAAGCAGCTCTGCTCTTCTTCTTCACTTGAGTTGGCGCTCTGGTGGAGGACCCATCTTCGACGCCGCTGTCTATCGCATTAGCGGAGCCATTTTCCAAACCATTGACCTTGGAACTGGAAGCGTTACTCGTCGTTAGCTTGTCCTTCATTTTGTTGTTTATTTGTGAGGCTTTAATGGAGACATCATCGTTATCATCCACAGGTCCCTCCTCTTTCAGGACTTGTGCAGGGTTGAAAGATAGGGCTCTCCTCAGCCTGCCTTTGAGTCCTCCGCTTCTGGAACTTGCACTCTGAGCGGCATCTTGCAAAGCACCTAGATCTATGTCATCGCGTGACATACGCTTCTCAGATGCGGTAAATGTGCCCTGCGACAACGGCGATGGACGGGTGAGGCGTGGAGTAGCAGATCCGCTGCTGCTAGCAGTGGTGGTGGAAGCAATGGCAGAAGTGGTTGAAATAGAAGAAGTGGGTGGAGAAGGAGAAAGCGTTCCGGGACGTATAGAAGTGGCCGTGGAAGTAGAAGAGGTGGAAGAATTTCGATGATGGGGCTGTTGACGGAGTGGACTAGATGCTGCGGGTTGAGTGGAAGGAGACAACGCAGGACCTCCGCCGCCAGCGGACGAGGGCGGGCTTCTTGTAGAACTCTGTCCGCCACCGGCGGATACGGGTGAAGGGCGGCGATTTGAGTGACCATTGCTTTGCACGCTCTGATTGCTATTGGTACGTTTTCGGGAACCAGAGGAGCTCACAGATGACGAGGAACCTGAAGCATCCGGACGGGCATACGGTGGATGTGGAATATGATTGATCCCTTGTCGCCTATCACTGACAGAATCTGAAGAAGAGTGAGGTTGAGACTGTTGTCGATTGGGACGCCGGTAAGGATGAAAACCCGGATATTGCTGAGTCTGGTCACCCGAGACGCTCCGGTGAGGATGGGGAGGAGGGGTACCACTTGGAAAGGGATTAAAAAGTGGATTTTGAGCAAAGAAATCGTTAGAATTTGGTGGTTGACCCTGTTGATTTGGGTTGGATGGGCGATGTGTAGACGAATGATGTTGAGGTTGCATTTGTGGGAAGACGTGCTGAGCGTTGAACATCATTTGCTGATAAGCCCACTGAGCAGCAAGCTGAGCATTAGTAGAATCGAAATAAGGGTTCTGAGGTGGTATCTGAGCGGGATATGGCTGAGGAGGCTGCTGCTGCTGGGGATTTTGGAAGAAAGAAGGGTAAAAAGGTGCAGCAGTAATGTTGGGCGTCCAGCTCCCATGTGGCTGCTGTTGGACGGGGTATGTAAATGCGGACTGCTGAGCGGCTAAAAGAATCTGTTGTTGCTGCAGTAGCTGCTGTTGTTGTTGAAATTGCTGTTGTTGTTGCTGCTGCTGCTGAGTTTGATGTTGGCTCTGCTGCTGCTGCTGGCCATGATGCTGCAATGAACCCGAGTCGTTGGTGGGAGACGTGGGCTGTCGTGAATTCGTAGGCATGTCCATTGTGCTGTCTCTGGTGTTGAAGTGCCAGTCAGGAGTTGCCAGAACGGCCATGGACTATGCACACGGTGGTAGAGAAAAGTAGCTTGTGCCGACCCCCACGTCCTGGGCAACTGTCAGACCCTCTCAGACGACGGCGATAGTCAACTTACACCACAGAAAAGGGCGAGTTCACAGTCTTGGGCGACGACAGCGTTTGTTGCAACCAAGAACCGAATCTGGTTGCAATCACAGCAATGCCACGATCAAATTCGGAGAGGCACGTGTAAATTGTTCGAAAAGCTCTTATTTTATTCTTTCTACATGAAATTTGTTGTTAATAAGATCGTGCTATGCTTTGGTACAGCGTTTTGAACACCAGAGGTCTACCAAAGTAAGTGCGCTCTCGTACCCATTCTAATTAATTTCAATATGAGAAAAATTCAGATGTTGACCGCATACCAGCCAAAAGGCGTGGCTACGCTGTGCTTGGAGCACATCGTGAAGCGAGATACGGATTCACAAAGTTCATGCTCAGAACGGTCGGTGAACCAGCAGTGAAGAAATCGCTAATGGCAGCATTGGTTCACGTGACTTCAGATCGCGTTCGTGTTTGAAATTCAGTTTTCTAGACCAAAACCGTGTTCAACTCGAATGGCACCAGCAGTGGGCTCAACATCGCCTAAAAAATTCTCATCAAAGCTGCCAGAATCGAAGAGTGGCATTCATACTAAACATCCATCAGTGGCAACATCAGCATCAGTCGCTTCCGCCAATCATCGGGATGTACATATGGAGACGGCAAAGGGACTACCTTTCGTTCAGAACTACCACGACATTCGTATGAACACCGCCAAGTCGCCTTTCAATCATATCAACGACGACATTTATATGGACACGGCTCGTGGCACTGCTGTTAATACCACTGTTAAGCAGGGTCCCGCTTTTCAGACTTGGGAAAAGGAGCTTTTAGATAGCACGGAGGTGAAGCGGAAGGCTACTGTCGCTCAACTCTGTGAGTTCGCATCCTCTTTTCATGACCTATATATATATTGAGAGATCTGTGCTGTATCAGACTTTTTGGATTATTATTTCCAACTCCTAGGCTATATATCTGCACGGAAAGATCGACGGGCAAGATTCGACCATGACACGGCCGCACGGGGACTTAGAGGCCAGGAATACGTGAAAGAATTCAAATCTTACTGTGGCCGCGAACGCGTCGTCCTTAGAAAGCGAAGAACGAAGCTTAAGGTCGATCAGTTCCATATTATCGCACAGGTTGGACAGGGAGGGTACGGCGAAGTCTTTCTTGCTCGAAAGCAAGAGTCAGGTGAAGTATGTGCATTGAAGAAGATGAGGAAGCGTACACTATTTAAGATGGATGAGGTGCGTGTTGGAGGATTAATAAAAAAGCCCATCGTTCATCGATCTTTCGACAGATCCGTCATGTTTTGGTGGAGAGAGATATTCTCACTGCTACAAAAACACCCTGGCTTGTCAGACTTTTATACGCTTTCCAAGATCCAGAACATGTCTATCTTGCCATGGAATATGTTCCTGGAGGCGATTTCAGGACACTACTCAATAACTCTGGTGTCTTGAAAGAAGAGCACGCGCGGTTTTACATCAGTGAGATGTTTGCTGGTGTCAATGAACTGCACAAGCTCGGATATATCCATCGCGATCTTAAACCAGAAGTGCGTTGTCTGCGGACTTGTACGATCTTCTCTCGTGCTGAATTTTTTTATCTTCCAGAACTTCCTTGTCGACGGTACAGGTCATGTTAAATTAACAGACTTTGGTCTGGCTACCGGTGCATTAAATCCTAAGCGGATAGAATCTCTCAAGGTCAAGGTATATACTCCCTACATAAATCTGCTTCCTTTGTTCTGAATTTATCTCTGTTTTTCAAGCTGGACAAGGTAAAAGACAACCAAGTTATCCACCGCTCGACTATGGAAAGACGCTCCATCTATCGATCTATTAGGCAGGAAGACCCACGGTATGCGGATTCCATAGTTGGTTCACCAGATTACATGGTTAGTACAAGGTTCTTATGCTATTTTGCGCCAACACGCCAATACATATATCTCCTATGGTGTAGTCTCCCGAAGTTCTTCGAGGTAAACCTTATACGTACTCTGTCGACTACTGGTCTCTAGGGTGCATCCTATTTGAGTTCCTTGCCGGATTTCCTCCTTTCAGTGGTAGCACTCAAGAAGAAACCTGGACAAACCTCAAGAACTGGACTAAAGTCCTCCGAAGGCCAGAATACGACAAACCAGAAGACCTGATTTTCAACCTTACAGATGTCGCTTGGGACGCCGTTACTCGGTCCGTACACATTTTTCTTCAACTCATTGCATTTTATACATGATTACCGTTTTGTTAGTCTTATCGCCCATGCAAGCGTCCGTTACTCCACGCTCTCGCATATCACTGAACACCCCTTCTTCCGGTCCGTCAAATGGGTCGACCTCCGCTCCATCCGGGCCCCGTTCGTTCCCTCGCTTGACTCGGAGATTGACACGGGCTACTATGACGACTTCTCCAGTCCGGACGATATGGCCAAGTACGCTGAGGTGAAGGAAAAGCAGCGGAATGTGGAGAAGGTAAAGGAGAAGGAGGATTCATTCGGGAGGGGTGTCTGGGTAGGCTTTACATTTGGGAAGAACGGACCTGGTGTCGGTGCTGCGAATATGCTGGCTGGCTTGGGTGGTGGGAGGGCGTATGATGATGGGGCTTTGGTAACCATTTTTTGAGCTTCTTTTTTTTTTTGGTATTTGCTTGGTGTTTTTTTCCACTGTATACCCATTCGTTTCAGCCTGTACTCAGTGACTTATTGTTTTTCTCCGCCTGTTAGCAGTACCATGCGGTCCCTCCCAGTTTGGAAATTCCCTTTTTCTGTCAATTGAAAGTACAAAAGGTGCCACCAATTGAGAGTAAACATATTGATAATCCTCCATTCCGGATCCTCTTGGCATTGGTACCTGTTACTGGAACCGATAATCTCGAACAGTGGAACCTTGGGCTTATTGTATGATGGTTGCTCAACTGGAACCGATAACGTTGAACAGCGGAACCTTGAGCTTATCGTATGATGGTTGCTCAACCATACAAGTAATCAAGAACGGTGAGTCATGGTTCAACCATCTGATCAGCCGTTGCAACCGTGGTGCTTGAGTCGTTGTTGATTTACTTAGCTCGAATCGGATGCCGCCCTAGCAACGGAAGTAATAGTAGGCCCGTCAAGCGCTTATCGGGAACAAAGGCATGCGTGATGGGAGATCAAGCCTTCGCGTGTATCCAACTCCGCGAAGGTTCATGGACACCTCTCCCATCGGAAAACGTTACTTATGCAATCTGTCTTGGTAACTTACCGGTACTGATTGATGTAATTTACTTAGGACAAAGCCATCAGCGGTCCTCCTGATACGTGATAATTATGTTCTGACCTTTTTTACGTATTCAAAGAAAAAAGTTAGGGCAATAATTCGGTTGAAACGGAACTGTTTCAAATTTCATGTAGCCTTGATGGGCAGAGGAACAAGGGCTCGCGATGGGTAATTTTGATGTATACCATAACGACGGCATGGACATTACCAACTCGAATCGACAACCGAATTTTACCGTGACAGGAATTAAGTTCTGATACTGGTGGGCGTAAGTAGCAAGCGAATAATTGGGCGTCACTACGCACAGCCAATTATCTGCTGTGAAAATCACATCCTTGTTGGGTAGAATCGGACAACCTATTGTTGAAGCCTGATCAAGTGGGTAAGTGGACTTATACAGTTCATAATCTAGACATCAATGGCGCAACTATCAAAAAGACAACATGCGGAGTTGGCGCAACGGAGAATCTGGTTTGGGACACTTCAGCGTTGAATTAGGGGACACGAAGAGCCATTTCTCCATTGGCGGTGCACCTTTGCATTTCCGAAAGAAGTCAGAATTTAATAGATTGCCCCTCAGCAACATTAAAATTGAGGAGGACGTCAAGCACGATGAAAGAATCTTGTTTTTCGTGGTTACTCGCGTCCGGCACGTAGAAAACACTCTCGACTTGATAACACCTGTGAATCAGAATCAGGCTGTGATGCCATGTGTCGCGCAGCTAAGGAGATCAAGGTTGTTTGATAAGTATGCGTCTTCATGGACAATGACTTAGTATCATCGAGGATATCGTTTAGTGGTAAAATTTTATGACCTTGAGAAGAATTTTTCAGTGCGTTACTTACTAGTAGCTCGAGGCGGCGGAAGCAATAGTCAAGCGCTTATCGGGAACAAAAGCATGCCGTGTTAATGATGGGAAATCACACCTTCGCTGACTCGTAAATTTGGCAAGTTCATTGAACACGCCCGACATCGGAAAACGGGATTCACTTATGCAATCTGCCTGGGCAAACGTATGTGCTGATTGATGCAATTTACTCAGGACAAGGCCATTGACGTTATTCTTACGTGATTCTTTTCGGCTTTAAAGAAAAAACTTGAGGTAATAATTCAGTTGGAACGAAACTGTCCGTTTCATGTGGTCTTTGATGGACAGGGGAACAAGGTGCTCGTGAGTGATTCGAAAGGTAATTGTGATGTACTACTATAACGATAGCATGGACATTGGACATTGCGAACTTGTTGCGAACTCGAAGTGGATTGGCAACCGAATTTAGTTCTGATATTGGTGGGGATAAGTAGCAAGTAAAAATTGGGCGCCATCATTTACAACCAATTATCTGCTGTGCAAAATCACATTCTTGTTGGATAGAGTCAGACGACCAACTGCTGAATGTTCGATCAAGTGGGTATCACTGGCAACCAGCCTTATGACGCCGGACGAAGAACAGAAACGCGGTAATTTAATACAGAGAACCATTTGATTTATGGGCAGATGTTCAGATGACCGAGTATCGGGCGCGTGGTTTATATGTTGGGGGCTTGGTAATGGAAAAGAACAGACGTCAAGCAATTGTCATTGCCTTTGTGTTACAAAAAAAGAACGTTTGGCTGTCGGACACATAGTAGCAAAATATACGAGAATAACAATGCGTTAAAGCAAAAGATCGATTATTAGTATGTATAAATATATATGTACGGATAAAACGATGAGTGGGCGCATCGCTTCCGCCGCAGAGCAGGCGGTAAATATGAAACACCACTATTAGAATTACTTGTTTAACAACGAATATATGGATAAGAATGAGTGTCGTTGTAGGGTAGAAAAACCGTAGGGCCAATGTCCAATCTAACAGTTAAAAGAACAGAAAGACGTAAAAGGTTTGCTTGGGAATTAGCGTTGAAGACATAAAAGAGCGTACAACTAGACAGCAGCGAAAAAAACAAACATATGAACAAAGCAATCAAAATAAATAATATGGGGTGAACATCGTTATGCAAAGAGCAACCGGCCGGCGCATTGATATGGTTTCCTCAGATGTATTTGCGAGGAAATGAAGCAGCTCGCTGATGACCACGGTACTGAGTGGCTGCCCATGCCTTGCGCTCATACTTGGGGCGCTTCTCGAAGATTGAGTCGTAATCGTTCATGTCGACGAAGCTGAAGACCGACTTGCGCTTGATGCGGATTGTCGTCTTGGGAAGCTCTTCCGACGTGGGCTAAATGTAGAATTTATTGTCAGTCTTGGTGTAAGGAAGCGGAGGGTTGCCATTCGGGGCTTACCGGAGTAAGGGATGACGATTGCGATGTGTCTGAGCCGCTAGAATTCAGCACAGGCATATCGGGGCGCTGAGGGCGCCTGTCATGTCTACGTGGTATACGTGTTGGCAAAGGCGGGCGGCGTGCTGGCTTGTTAAGACGCATAGGCGGCAAACTGATACGGGCACGAGCAGAGCCAATGACAGCGAAGCGGGGGCGGAGGGACGCAAATGCATCTTCATCTTCAAAGTCATAAGATGGGGATGCGAGTATGTCGGTACTTTTGTTGTGATCGAAAGAAAGATGCGTTTTACCTTCTGCGTCCTGCGGGACATCTACCTGCATCTGGTCGTCTTCTTCAACGTCTCCGATGGTGGTGACTGACCACCTCGATTCGAGACCCTGTGGGACTTGCGAAGATACAGAATAGACTGACGCAGAAGAAATAGTTCTTGGTCCAGAGCCGGAGATCGCACTCAAAAACTTCGGGCGCACGGAACGCGCCATGACCTCCTTCACTCCGTCGTCACCTTCGATTTGACAGTGGTGACGAGGGATTGGAGCGACTATCTTGAGAGCGTGCATTCTTGTTACAGGCTCCTCCAATTGAGTAGCCAACTTTTCTTCAGCTGTCGAAGGGGATGGAGCTGAGTCCAAGACGGGTAAGGTAACGGAACTGATCTGCCGCGGATCGAGCTCAGCCGCTGCCCGAATGTCGATGCTCAAATAAAGGTCGCGAGCATGTTTCCGGGCATGGTGCGTAGGACGGAAGAATGTCCGGAACGCAGCTGCACGATTGGAAGAACGGGAATTGGCATGGCGAAGAACATGAATGAGACCATCAATCTCCAACTGAGACATTGCGGTCTGAGGCGTGCGGGTCGGAGAAGACATAAGTGTGGGCGTTGTGACGTCAAAGGAAGGTTGCCAAAGAAAAAAAAAGAAACTAATGAGTCGTGGGGAGGTTGAAGAGTCGCGGCCGTAAGTTCCAGACACACGCACTGCGTGTTAGAAGAAGAGAAAGCACCCGGTAATGAAGCAAGGGGTAAAACAGCAACGCTGAGTCTGGATGACAAGCCCGACAAGTGATATAAGTATGATGAGTGGACCCACACTCAGAAGTTCCAACAAAATCGTATGTGGATGGAGAAAAAGACAAAAGCAGTGTGGGTGGTGTTATTGTCTCCCGCCGTTACAATATATACAAGTCGATGCTGGCGACAAAAAAGTACAAGGAATCTAAAATGACAGATCTGACAGCAGATCCCCTTTTAGGAATGTCTTTTTTGTTTTAGGCACGTGATATTGCAGCTTCAACTTTCAAGGCGCGATAAGTCGTTTAACTTTTATTGTTATTTGCTCGCGTAGTCTGTATGTCTTCAAGTGCTCACAAAGTTGGTCAGACCACGCCGTTATCGTAAACTTCTTTCAAAAATATATAATCTTACCTATACTGTTTGAAAGGTTCACTCTTGTTCTGCCCTGATTGCGGCACCTTGCTGTCACTCCCAAAAGATGGGGAGTCAGTTGCTATCTGCGAACAGTGTGGCCGTGAAGAGCCTGCTACTTGTGAGTCCAGTTGGAGAGCTTCTTGTTGGTTCCTGACATGACATGAAAAAAATGCAGCATATGAAAATGTGATCGTTACGACACGATCTGACCCCGAGGCGTTTCCATCAGTTTTGAGACAGAAACGCAAGACAGAAACGAAACAACATGAAAAGGGGGATCAGGGGACGCTGGTGAGCTGTCGTTTCAGTGTGCTTTTTCTGTCAAGGTTTGCTAAAGGTGGGAATAGACAAATGAAAAATGTCCGGCCTGTGGGCATTTGGGTGCTTACTCGAAAGAAATGCAGGTGCGCTCAACATTTGTTAAGTGAGGGATTGCTTATAACCGTGATGTGATTCTAGTTGCGAAGCGCAGACGAAGGTTCAACCGTATTTTACAATGTGCGTCCCTCACATTCAACAAATGGTATTCCTGCTGACCAACGGATAGTGCGCATCGTGCAAGCACGGATGGCGTATCAATAATTGAACGCGTCTCTACACGTATACGCCTACAGAACAGAAAAGGGCGACCACACCAAAACCGCCGAGTGTGCTGGCTAAGAGTGCTATGACAGGTTCTTTTATAGAGAGTCTATTAGTAGGAAGACTTGAAGGAATGTTAGGAGGTTTGACTCGAGGCAATGCATATGTACTTACGTGGAGAAGTAGAAAGCGAGAGCAAACGTAGGCACAAGGCATATTGCAGCCACATAAGGCAGCAAGCCCGTTGGAACTGTTGGCGCGAACGGGGGTGATGAGTGGTATAAAGCCTGTATGAACTGTTAAATATCGAAATTTATATACAACATTGAAATTAACATGCTTTAAATTTCTGGTAGTCGGCCATTAATGTGTAGAGCCCACGGTGCTACGTGTTCAGTGGTGCGAACCAAACACGTGTCATCATCCCATATTAACTGCGCCCCGCAAAGTGACGGCTGCAACCTTTTCCGCAACCACCATCAGCATGTCGACAGCACAAAAAGTCCAGCAACACCCTGTGTTCATTCAGGCCCAGGACAAGGCCAACTACTACGCAAGCCAACTCGACAAAGAGGTGAGTTTGTTTGCCTGCTGTTTATTTTTTGTCACAATCTGACACACGACATCACAGCTTTCCAAGTACCCGGTCTTGAACAATCTCGAGCAACGCACTCAAGTTCCCAAGTCGTACGGCGTCATTGGCGGACTGCTGCTTCTTGTCTTTCTTCACTCTTTCAACGCCTTTGCTGCTCCTGTATCCAACCTTGTGGGTTGGGGTATCCCCGCCTACCTGTCCTTCAGGGCTATTGAAAGTCCTAGCGCTCATGATGACGTCCAATGGCTCACATATTGGGTCGTCTTTGGATTTTTCAATTTCTTGGAATCTTTTGCTCTCCGCGTTGTTCTGTATTACATCCCGTGGTACTTCGCAATCAAGTCGGTCGCCATTCTTTGGCTCCAGCTCCCAGCTTTCCGTGTATGTCACTTATAAGTTTCTTTTTTGCTGTACGTGGCAGTCTGAACTTCTTTTAAAAACAGGGTGCACAAACCACCTATTTCGCTGTGATCAAGCCCGTCCTCGCCAACGTAAGTTCTTCAACCCGCACCCCCGCCGCCACAAACGCAGAGTCCACGTCACACTCTGAGTAAACTGCTGCAGTATAATCGGAGACGTTCATATTCCTCTTGAGGTCTTTTATTCTACTTTCTTACCTTTCCCGTGAGCACGTTTTTAACTCGGCTTTGATGTCGCCATTCCTATTTCCCCCTTCTTAGACTCTTTCTTGTCGTATGCCTAATTTTCGCTTCGCCCCTTTCGCTTACAATTCGGGTCCGTTGTCGATGTATTATACTCGTATTCATCGCATGCCTTTCACGAATAGTAAACGAATCTATAAAAACTTGTTGACAATTCGCATCAACGTAACCAGTTTTGTTTCTGATATCAGGCAGAAAGTTATTAACTAGGACATGCTGTCAAGACTCTTCGCAAATGATCACAATACGCCACACAAAACCGATATACATCTTTGACCTCCTCTATCACTTCCTGTTTTTCTGAACAGCGGGTTTTTATGCAGAAGTTACAAATATGGAAAATGTTTCCTTTTCTTTTGAACACAAATGTACCTTACAGACTTTCAACGAGTTGTATAGGAAACTCATTGGGATATCAACACAACTTCAGCCTCGCCGACTTCCGCTAGTGCGATTGGATCACCGATAACCTCGACTTCTGTCAGTGAGCTGGAGACACCAAGCACCACCCTTGAAGATGGAAGCGTTGTACCCGTTGATAGACTCCAAGAAACCTTGAAAAAGAATTTCTGCATTATGGGTAATGTAATTTGCTGTGTTTTCATGTCCTTCTTTACACTGTTTCTTAGATCTGACCATCAAGTTTCCCTTCGGTGAACAACATGACCTGGCACCGAAGTCGTTGCAAGCAACTTTGTTTTCCATAAACACCAAAGATACCTTTTCGTTTGAGAAAGTTTCTCTAACGCTCTGGAAATATATTGGGCCTGGTCCCATTACATTGTGAGTCTATGGTGAAAATTTGCTGACTTTTGTGGCGGGTTAACTGTGCTGCTCCTCAGGTCAGTCAGTGTAACAGAACTTGTTATACTGATTCAATCCCAGGATATTGATGTTGTAGGCTTTATGTGGTTTCGTGAGGCGGACTTTGATAAGGTCAAACTTACAGGGTCAACGCAACGTAAGTCTTTGAAGCTGAGGGCCTTTAGAGTGTCCGAATTAACTTTAACCTAAGCAATCAACAAAACCTTGGTGTTACCACAAGATGTCCCAAAAATCGAACTGTCATTCGCAATATCTTACCAAGATGCTTTAAGGATGCGGCAGAGTGCAGATCGCTCCAATCCATATCACTGTAAGATGAGCGTCTCTTCAGCCTTGAACTTTGACAGACCAAGATTCAGTAGTGTCAACCTGTGACCACGAGCAGCGCGCAGACATGGAAAAGATACCTCAAGGTAAACTTCGTGTTGAAAAATTGTGGAATGCAGCTGTAATTAAAACACCGCTGCCACCCATTTCTTGATTTACCAGACACTACACTGAAGCTTGATGTGTTATTCGCTTGCGGACAATTGTTCTTCGAACGCTTTGGCAACACAGACGATGGAGAAGACCTCGATAATTGCATCTTAGCTTACGATCTGTTGGGTCGGCTCATCCCTCACGAAGACGCGAGATACAAGATCTACTTGACAAGAGCATTCTCGACTTACATGAAGCGATTTGAAGAGAAGCAGATGCCTATTGACGTTGATGGTGCCATTTCTATTGCTCAAAAAGCTATCCGTAACATCCCTGAAGGAGATGTCGGCTTTGCGTCGCAGCTGCATCAACTTGGACAGCTGTTGCTTCGCAACGTACAGAATGGCGCAGATTTATCACAGGCAATCGTCGCATATCAACATGCCATTCAACTGTGCCCAAAGGACGATGCTACTGTGATAGGTCTCTTGAATAACCTTGCCATTTCCCTTGTTCATCGTTTCCAGCGTGGAGGAGATCTCGCGGATCTATCAGACGCAATTGTATCACTTCAACAGGCCGTTCAAATCACTCCTGATACCAACGCCCTCTTACCCATCTTGTTAAACACTCTTCAAAGTCTATTCTCCCACCGATTCAATCTTACTAGAGATCTTTCGGATTTATCGCATGCAATTTCCACGATTCAACGAATCATACAACTCGTTCCCGAGGGCCATGGCGCTTTACCCAGCTTTTTTAATAGCCTTGGAAATATGTCACGTCTTCGCTTCAATTCCACAGGACATGTTGGCGATCTGTCAAATGCAATTTTCTCGTACAGATCCGCTGCTCGGCTCACTTCCGAGGGACACGCCAGTTTATTTGGTATCCTGACAAGTCTTGGAGCCTTACTGCTCCTTCGTTTCGAACTGACAAAAGACCCTGCAGATGCATCAGATGCAATTTTGTCATTTCAGCGCTCGCTTCAGTTCATTGCCGAAGACCATTTGCAATTTCCTGCTCTGCTCAATAATCTCGGCGGTTCATACCTGCGACGGTTTGAATGCACTGGGGATCTCACAGATGTATCGGAAGCAATTTCGATTCTCCAACGAGCTATAAAACGCACACCAGAGGGTGATAGTGGTCTATCTGGTCGGCTTAACAATCTTGGAAATTCATTATTTTCACGCTTTCAACGCACTGGAAATCTCGTGGATATAACAGACGCTATTTCTGCACTTCGACGCACCGTTCAACTTACTCCCGAGGGTCATCCCGAGTTACCTCACCTCTTATGTGGCCTTGGAAAATCCTTGGTTGCTCGCTTCCAATCCACTAAAGAACTTTCGGATGTCTCAGATGCAATTCCGTTATTCGAACGCGGTATTCATCTTACATCTGAGGGCCATGCCGATTTACCTGCTCGCCTGAACAACTATGGACTTGCACGCCAGTTTCGCTTCAATTGCACTGGTGATGTCTCGGATATATCAGATTCTATTTCCACAATTCAACGTTCCATTGAGCTTATCCCTGAAGGCCACCCCGATTTACCCAGCCACTTGTACAACCTTGGAAATTCTTTTCTTTCTCGCTTCGATCGCAATCACAATCCGGGTCAAGAAAGGGATGAAGATCTTTCCGAGGCAATTTTATCACTGCGACGTGCCGTTCAGCTAGCTCCTTCAGGCCATCCAAAGTTACCCGGATTCTTAACCAGTTTTGGAAACTCGTTGGTTTCTCGCTTCAAACATACCTCTGATGCCTCAGATATCTCAAGTGCAATTGAATCGTTGCAGCTCGCCATTCGACTTAGTCCAGACGATGATGCTGGACTATCTGCGCGGTTATATTCCCTCGGACTGTCATTCCTTCACCGATTTGACGCCACCGAAGACCTTTTAGATATATCAAACGCAATTCTCTTCATGAGAGACGCCATTCAACGCTCTGCAGGAGACCATGCTGATCTACCTTTTCGGCTTAATCGTCTTGGGTTTTCTCTTCGCTGTCGCTTCGACAAGGCCGGAGACCCCACGGACATATCAGATGCACTTTCTGCACATCGTCGAGCCATTCAGCTCACTCCTGATGGTCATGTGGCTTTGCCTGCCAGGTTGAACGACCTTGGACATTCATTACTTTGTCACTTTGAACGGTTCGGTAATCTGGCTGATATATCAGAGGCAATTTCATTAGTCCAGCGTGCCGTGCAACTTGCCCCTGATAGCAAGACAGAGTTACCTTCCTGGTTGACTACTCTCGGCATATCATTGCGATCCCGCTTCGAGTACAGTGGAGATATTACCGATATATCTAACTCGATTTCATCACTTCTACGCGCTACTCAACTTACTCTCGAGGACAACACTCTTTTACCTGCCCGACTCAACAACCTTGGAATTTCGTATTTTCGGCGTTTCAGTCGCAACGGAGACCTCGCAGATTTATCAAACTCACTGTTGTCAATTCGCCGCGCCATTGAACTCACGCCAGAAAGCCGCAGCAACTTACCCATGTGGTTGAATAACCTTGCGGGTGCCTTGGTTTGGCGCTTCAGACGAACAGGAGATCTTGCGCATCTATCAGAGGCTGTCTCGTCACTCCGGCACGCTATTCAGCTCACCCCCGAGGGAAGTATGGGTTTGCCCAGTTTATTAGACACTTTGGGAGATTCGTTACATATTCGCTTCGATCACACAGGAGATACAGTAGATCTATCAGATGCAATGTCAGCATCTCGCCGTTCTGTCGAGCTCACTCCAGAGGGTCATGCAAATTTACCAGGCCGGCTGAATAACTTTGCAGCCACATTCATTTCTTATTTCAGTCGCACTGGAGATCCCGCAGAAATGTCGGATACTATTTCGATGCTCCGAGAAGCCATTCGACTCACCCCTGAAGATCACGTCAATTTACCCTTCCTTTTCAATACACTTGGGGATTTACTTCGTGTTCGATCTCTTCACACTGGAGATTTAGCAGACATATCAGACTCGCTTTTGTCATTTCATCAAGCCGTTCAGCTTACACCAGAAGGCCATGCTAATTTACCTCCGTTCCTGAATAACTATGGAACCGCCTTCCTTCGTCGATACCAATCTACTGGAGGTCTGACGGATATATCGGAAGCAATTTCGTCGTTTAAACAAGCTTTCCATCTGACTCCTGCGGGCCATGCTGATTTACCCGGCATCTTGAATAATATCGGGAAATCGTTTCTCAGTCGCTTCAAGCGCGCAAACGATATCGCTGATGTATCGGAGGCAATTTCTCACTATCGCCAAGCAGCTACCCAAACTTCGGGTCGTCCATCAATGCGTCTGGACTCTGCAAAGAGTTGGGCCCAGTTATGCCACCTGCACGACCCGTCTCAAGTGTTGGAGGCCTATGCAGTTGTCATTGACCTGATTTCACAAGTTGCTGGGATGGAGCAAACAGTTGAGATACGCCACAAGAATCTTAGCAAGACATCCGATTTAGCATCTGAAGCGGCGGCCGTTGCTTTATCTTATGACAGGGTTGACCTTGCGTTGGAATGGCTTGAGCAAGGGCGATGCCTTGTCTGGAACCAGCTCCATCAACTTCGAACTCCACTTGATGATTTACGTGCTAAACACACTGATCTTGCGGATCGCCTTCAAAATATTTCGCAGGCTTTGGAAAGAGCTGGATCACGCCAGGTTTCCATCCCAGAAATAGAGAGTAATATGGTGGTCAAGGCAGCACTGGATAACGACGCGAATGAACACATCAAGCTTGCGAACGAATGGAATCAGCTTCTGGGAGAAATACGAAGCATCTCTGAATTTACTGATTTCCTTCGACCCCGGAAGGCATCGCATATCCTTGCAGGTATTCCATCCGAGGGTCCAGTCATCATCTTTAACATGCATGAAGAACGATGTGATGCGTTGGCACTCGTCAAGAACTCCTCGAGGCCCATTCATATCCCTCTTAAACATTTCCGTCTCGAACATGCAAAGGAACTTCAGCAACAAATGACGTCTTGTCTTGCATCTCATGGTTTACGTTTCAGGGACGTTGAGCGTGGTGTACGCAGAGTACCGGGTGCGCAATCACAACAAATTATTCAGAATGTCCTTGTGCGTCTTTGGAATGGGGTAGTTGAGCCAATATTCAATCGGCTTGAATACAAAGTTCGGATTTCTTCACTACATGATTAAGTACTAATTTAAATCCTTGTAGCACCCGAAACGCACTTCAAGCCGCATTTGGTGGTGCCCCACTGGGCCTCTAACTTTCCTACCAATTCATGCTGCAGGAAACTATCATCCCGACGGTTCCGAGACCACTTCTGACTTCGTAGTATCGTCATACATTCCCACTGTTACTACACTTACCGATAAGGCGAATCAGAACATGGAATCCGGTGCTAATCATCTCTTGCTCGTCAGCCAGGCAGACGCACCTGGTCTTTCTCGTATTCCAGGAGCTGATGTTGAAACGAGAGAACTATTAAAATTTATGGAACAAGCTGGCATCAACTCTTTGCGCCTCGCAGGCACAAACGCAACGACCACCGAGGTGATAAAACAATTGGCTTTGCATAGCTCAGTACATCTCGCTTGTCATGGAATGCAAGACGGAGAAGCTCCTTTGAGAAGTGGTTTCTATCTTGGAGATAGGCGACTAGAACTTTCCGAAATTATGAAGCACCGAATTCCGAATGCTGATCTGGCGTTTTTGTCGGCGTGTCAGACCAGCACAGGAGATGAAAAGTTATCCGAAGAAGCTGTTCACCTTGCCGCCGGGATGTTAGCGGTAGGATATCGTAGTGTTGTCGCCACCATGTGGTCTATTCAAGACTCTGCTGGACCTGAGGTGTCCCGGGAATTCTATCGTCATTTGCTGCAGAACAGAATGCCCGAAGGACAATCTGCGAGACTTGATGGTGCAAGAGCTGCTTATGCCCTTCATTATGCCACACAACGTCTTCGGGACAGGGGTTTCCTTGCATGGGTGCCCTATGTTCATTTTGGAGTATAATTATTATTGTTCTCGAGGTCCACTGTAATATTCCATTGAGCTGGACTTCTATTGCTGTTTCCAATGGTCTCATTTCCCCTAGACTGAGGTTCTACGCGTGAATTAATACTTTTACCCTTTATAAGGGACAATCAATAGATTTTATGGGTAAATCCAAATGCGGACAGCGATGAAGATGTTCAAAGGACTTCTTTTTTTGCTTCCCAGAACGTAAATGGCAGATACTACCGTTGACACTGCTACCCAGTCAAATCCACGCGACGTTGCTACTGATCATGTCGCATTTGACTGGACAGTTGACTTTGAGAAGGAAGTCCTCAAAGGAACTGCGACCCACAGTCTGAAGGTCAAGAAGGATGGCGTCACTGAGGTTATGTCAGTTCGCCCTATTTCTTTGTAAGGTATTCAGAATTCATATTTTGAATAGATTTGACACTGGAGATCTCGACATCGGAGACATATTCGTTAATGATCAAGTCGTAAAAGTCAGTGGCCTTACTGCTGACTCGAATCTTAGGATTGACCTCAAAACAATCTAGTATGAACTTAAACCCAAATTGCCCGTGGTAGGGTCAGCGCTACACGTCCCTTTGCCAAAGGATTTGCGTGTAGGATCCTCTATCTATGTGAAAATCTATTATGCGACGACAAAGGATAGCACAGCTCTCCAATGGCTGACGCCGGAGTGGGTGAACAACTTTCATTCTGACTTTAATGATATTGACACTCTTTTCCAAGGCAAACGCAGGGCAAAAAATATCCATATCTCTTCAGTCAATGTCAGCCTATCTACGCTCGTGCAATGGCACCGATTCAAGGTGATTATTTTCTAAAAAAGAAGGCCGTTTTGTGGTTCATTGACTAAGACTTAAACGTCGAAAGATACCCCTGCCAATAAGTTTGTATGTAATAACTTCAAGTTTGCTCATCGACATGAATTTATGACATTGCGAATCAGAAATACTCTGCGACAATCGCTTCAGTACTTCCTGTTCTTGTTTCTGCTTGTCGAGTTTCACCTCCTGTTGGCGGACCTCCTCACGCTGGCAAGGAAATGGGGAAAGACGTCGTACTCTACACCTACGATCAGGTCTGGATCTCTACACTCACTTTTGTCAAACCAGACGTTTGACTGTAGAACAGCCTATGCCCATCCCGTCGTATCTGCTTGCCATTGCTGTTGGAAATGTTTGTTACAAATCATTTTCAAAGCCGAGCAACAAACAATGGAGCAGTGGGATATCATCAGGAAAGCTGCATATTCCTTATTTGACTTAATTGACTTAAATAGACTTAAACAGACTTAAAACTCCTGAAACTCCTTTT